>VTLG01004014.1_pt1 | contig 49408 bp, 73 predicted proteins | sample 4694571 | NCBI WGS metagenome assembly VTLG01 (sample SAMN12604809, study PRJNA352737) | marine metagenome | biome: ENVO:00000447; feature: ENVO:00000209|ENVO:00000569|ENVO:01000036; material: ENVO:00002151; isolation source: viral sequences binned using virsorter ... | reverse complement strand
TGTGGGGAGGAGATTCAGGAAAGTCTTGGAGCAAAAAGATCAGAAACCAAATCATGAACAAAGGAGAAGATATGGACTTGGTAAAGGTAGAACAAATGATAGAAGAACGTTTATCAAAGGGCTACGGGTATGAGTACAAAGAATATGAAGATGATGATTACAAAGATGACCCAATGACATTGCTGCTCATGGCATATAGAGAAATGATTGGTCATGCTCATTGTCATGATCTCCTGAAACCATTGATGAAGTTGATTCATATGCTTGAAATGAAACTCGTTGAAGAAGAACAGAAAGAGCATGCTGAAGAACACGCTAGAGAAGAAGAAATGATGGAAGATAAACCGTCATCTGGAATGATTGATATTGATATGGGAAACAAAGATGATGATGAGTATGGCTATTCCCGTAACGTAACACAGAAAGTTGTCTACAGAGATGGAGAACAATGGTGTGTGAGATCAAAAACAGGCAGAAACTTTGGATGCTATTCATCTAGAACTGATGCTGAAGCAAGACTTGCTCAGATTGAACGCTTCTCAGAGAACAGAATCTATGGAGCAACTAGCAAAGAGTTGATTCAATGGCATGAAACATTGCATCTAAAGAAATCAGTTACAGCACACGATGAGATCATTCATAACCTGATTGAAGAAGAACTAGAAGAAAGAGGATTTGCACCTCCATATACATTAGGCAATGTTGATTTCAAACTTGAAATGTTAGAGAAGATGGAAGGTTCAACACCCGTCGTGAAGCAAACAGAGCAAAGATTCACATTAGGTCCTGTGTATGTTCCCGGAATTGAAGACGCACACCAAGAATTCACTGATGATGAAACATTACAAAAAGCAATGTGGGAATGGGTCAGAAAAGGTGATAGAAGAATCTACTTGCAGCACTCTGACAAAGTTGCAGGTGAAATGGTTGAAATGCTTACATGGCCATTTGAGATCACTACTGAAATGACTGTGCCTAATCAAGGTGTCACCAAATACACATTTCCCTCTAATACACCTTTCATGGGCGTCATCTGGAAAGAATGGGCGTGGGATTTAGTGAAAGATGGTGAACTCAGAGGATATTCAATAGGTGGTCAAGCAAAGAGATTAGAAGCAGACTTGCCATCAAAAGCACTTGTCTAAAAATGAAAGAAACCCCCTCCAAATGGAGAGGGTTTCTAACTTTGTTTGTTTAACTAACTTTGTTAAATACTGTTCTGTTCTGAATGAATGAAACAACTTTCTCTTGTATTTGGTCTTCTGAGATTTGGTCCATTGTTTTCCAACCATTAAATAAATTTAGAATGTCACCTTCTGTAAGTTTGATTTCTATGTTTACAGTTAGTTGTTCTCCGTTTTGTAATTTCATTTTCAACCTCCAAGTTGAATAGTGGTACACCTATATTATATTCACAGTTTTTTTGATATTGCAACACTTAAGTGAACATTTTCTACCTACAAAGAGAATCAATGTGTGTGTTGTATTCTGTAACTAAATCTGAAAGTGACCATAATTGTGTCCAAACGAGTGTCCTATGTGTCCATTTTGGTCATCTAGGCATGCATAACGAGGAGTGATTTTGCCTAAATATAAAGTAACTGGAGGACCAGAAGGAACGTCAGCAGTTGAGATTGATGGCAAGACGCACAGCCCAGGAAGTGAATTCACTACTTCCTCAACAAAAGGACTGAAATGGTTACTTGATGATGGATACATCACACTTGCATCAGAAGTGAAGAAGTCATCAAAGTCTGAAGAAACTGAGGAATCATAATGCCAACATTCATTCACGGTAAAGACACTGCTGTTTACATAGATGAATTCAATTTATCTGAGTATTTCACAGCAACAGAAACAAACATTAATAATTCAGTAGCAGAAACAACTGGATATGGTGCAACAGATGCATCTTTCATAAATGGTCAGAAGTCAGGAACTCTCTCGTTAAGTGGTATGTGGGCAGCAGACACTGATGGTTCTGATGAAGAACTACAAGCACTGTTAGGGAATGCAACAACTCCCGTAATCACAGTACGACAAGGAACAGCAGCAATTGGCGGTAGAGCAATCTTGGCACAGGCCAACGAAACATCTTATGCAATCTCAAGTCCTGTTGCTGATATAACAACAGTGACTGCTGACTTTGAATGCAGCACTAACAACACAAGTAATCTCACATTTGCTTTAATTCCGGGAGTGCAACTGACAACAGGAGCAAGTGTTGCACACGGTTCTTTGGGCAATCTAAGTTCTGTAGATAATTCTGCATCATCAGCAAATGGTGGCGCAGGCACTCTACACGTTCCAACCAACACTGTTGGCGGGAACACAACAATCAAGATTCAGCACTCTGCAAATGATGCAACGTGGGCTGATCTTATTTCATTCACTGTTGTAGGTTCATCAGCCAAGACAAGTGAAATTAAAGCAGTATCTGGCACTGTTAACCGTTACCTCAGGGCAACGGCAAGCACTGCTGGGTCATCAGGAGCAATCACATTCATGGTTGCTTTTTCAAGGTTCTAAGGAGGACCAATGCCAACATTTGTACATGGTAAAAACACAGACTTTGCAATAGATGATACAGGTGGGTCAAGTAGGAACATTTCTAATACTCTTACAGCAGTTGACTTTCCTGAAACTATTGCAACAGCACTGACAACAGCATATGGCAGTTCTGCTGATTCATATGTTGTTGGTATCAAAAACACAACAATCAGTATCTCAGGAATCTGGGATTCAACGGTTGACGGCTATATTGCAGGAACGGAACCCGCATCACGATCATTTATTTATGGTCCTGCAGGTTCAACAGGTGGAAATGTGAAGTACACAGGTGAATGCATCCTGACTTCATACAGCATCTCCAATCCTGTATCCGATGTGGTTACCTTCAGTGCTGATTTCCAAGTTACGGGCGCAGTTACACGCGGTACCTATTAATTTCTGATTGAAATAAACCAAACCTATACATTAAGGAGTGACCAAAGTGTCCATTATAGATAAAATTAGAAGCGCAGATGATTTGAATTCTGAGTTGTATGAAATCCCTAAGTGGGATGTCACAATTCTTATCAGGTCAATGTCTGCAAGAGAAAGAGCAACGTACGCATCCTTTGCTGCAGCAGACGGAGCAAGCCCTGAAGAAATGGCACAGTCTGCTATGCAAAGAGTTGAAGGGTTATGGAGCAAGGTTCTTATATCATGCTGTTTTGATCCTGATACGGGAGAGAACATCTTTAACGAGGAAAGCGTTGACTGGCTATTTGCAGAAAAAGATGGTGAGATTGTTTCTAACTTAGCAATGAAATGTCTCACTGTTTCTGGATTAGGTGGAGATAGTGCTGATGATGCGGGAAAAGATTCCTGGGATTTGCAGATAGTAGAGGACGCAGATCACCTGAACGACGATTCTACTTCAGGCTAGCAAGAGAGTTAGGAATGACTGTGAGTGAGTTACTGAACAGAATGGATTCAGCAGAACTCACTGAATGGGTTGCACTCTACAAGTTAGAAAATGAAGAAAGAGCGCATGCACAGCAAGTAGCACAAAACAGGGCTAGACAAAGGAGGTAGTCATGGCAGACGTCAGCATTGGTAAAGTCATGGCAGCACTTGGAATAGATGTTTCTGAGTGGGATAAGAAACTTGGTCAAGCACAAAAGAGATTTGATGACTTTGGAAAGAAAACAGCAAAGACTGGAAAGAATCTTTCCTTAAAGGTCACAGCACCTATTGTTGGACTTGGAGCAGGCGCATTCAAAGCAGCAATGGACTTTGAACAGTCCATGACACAAATTGAATCACTTGTTGGTCGTTCTTCTCAAGAAGTTGCAATGCTATCTGAAGAAGTTAAACGACTTTCTGGAGAAACAGCAAGAGCGCCTAAAGAACTAGCAGACGCAATGTTCTTTATCACTTCAGCAGGTTTAGATGCATCCGCAGCAACTAAAGCATTAGAATTCTCTGCAAAAGCTGCAGCAGCAGGACTTGGAGACACAGCAAGCGTTGCTGATGCTGTTACAAACGCTATGAACGGTTACGGGTTGAGCGCTGAACAGGCTGAATATGCCACAGACGTTCTAACAAAGACTGTTGAACAGGGTAAAGCAGCAGCATCAGAACTTGCACCTACCTTTGGAAAGATGATCCCTGTTGCAGCAGAGCTGGGAGTTGAATTTGACCAAGTTGGTGCAGGTATGGCATTCCTGACACGATCATCAGGTGACGCAGCAGGTTCAGCAACACAACTTAGAGGTATCCTGAACTCAATTCTGAAACCATCACAAATGGCAAAAGATGCATTGGATAGCATAGGTTTCTCGTCGCAAGACTTCAGAAAAGCAGTCGCAGATGAGGGTCTTTTGGAGGGATTGCTTGAATTACGTGGTCGTTTAGAATCAAACGGTTTGGAAATGGCTAACGTATTTGAAAACTCTAGGGCGCTTGCTGGCGCATTGCAGTTGACTGGCGTTCAAGCAGATCAAGCAGTTGAAGTGTTTGAGGAGTTAGCAAATGCATCAGGCAAAACCCAGGAAGCATTTGACGTTGCTGCTGATACAACACGATTCAAGTTTGATAAAGCAATGACTGAATTCAAGACATCAATGGTCACATTAGGTGAACGTGTCATTCCCGTAGTTATTCCATTAATTGAAACATTAGGGAACTTCATTGGGAATATGGCAGAGAAGTTTGAAAATATGTCACCGTTCATGCAAAAAGCAATCATTGGATTCACAGGATTGTTGGCAGTTATGGGACCAACACTGATTCTTGTTGGCAAGATGGCAACAGGTATAAGTGCATTAGGTGGAATGTTTGGGAAACTAGCAGCAAGTGCAGGATTTGGAACAGGTAATGCAGGTGGTGTTCTGAAGAAGTTAAGACCATTCATGAAACCCGGACCAATGCTGGCATTTGGTGCAGCAGTTGGTGTTGCAGCATTTGCATTCAGCAAATTCAGGAAACGAGCAGAAGAAGCAAGAAAACGACAAAAGACGCTTACTGAAGAATTTGTTGCAGCAAATGATCCTGCAACAGGTTTGATTGGCAGATTACGGGAACTAGGTGAAGAACTCAAAGTTGTATCAGCAGCATCTGATGAAACAAAGTTCAAAACAGAAGGACTTGCAGGTGAACAAACACTGTATGGACTTCTCCTGAAAGACAAAGTTGTTCCTGAGTTTCAGGCACTTGGTCTGAGCATGGAGGACACAATTGCTGTTGTCTCTGATGGAACTGATGAATTCCAACGGTTGAAAGAAAAAGTAGATCAGGCAGGAATGACAAGTGAGAAATACGTTGAACACCTGAGGAATGTAACAGGCGCTGAATCTCAAGTGGCACAGGCTATTGCCAACAAGATTGAAGCAGAAGAACTTTCATTAGATCAAGCAAGAAAGATTCTATACAGTCTTGACGAAACTGCTGATGCTTTTGATGACCACAACGAAAAACTTGAAGACAATGCAAAGAAGTTCATTGAATCAGGTGAAGCAATGACACTCTTTGGAGACGTGCTAGGAAACGATGTTGTTGCAGCATTGATAGCAGGAATAGACGAAGGAGCAAAAGCAGTTGATGTTCTTAACGATTTAGAAACTGCTGCTAATGAAGCAAGAGAACAACAAGAGAAAGTCACTGCTAGTTATGAGGAATACGACCTCGTTATGGGTGATCTCTCTGGAATTACAATTCCCGGTTTAGTTGATGCAACAGAAGATGCAATCAGATCAGAAGAAGAACTTGCTGAAGAACTAGAAGAAGCAAACAAAAAGATGCAGGAACAAATTGATCTCACTAACGACTTGAGAGATTCTTTGAGAGAACTAGCAGACCCGTTGTTTGCTGTTGCTCTTGCTGAAGCAGATGTCATTGAAGCACAAGAGAAACTCAGTGAATCATTAGAAGAATCCAACGGGAAGATAGGAACACAAACAGAAGAATCTAGAGACGCTTTGCAGGCAATGGCAGACTACACAGACAAACTAGATGACTTTGCATCTGAATTAGTTGATTTACCAATGGATGAGGTGAACACTAAATTCCAAGATCAGCGTGACTACATTGATGATTTGAAGGATTCTAATCTCATCAGCAATGAACAGTTTGATCTTCTGAATGGTCTTCTTGATGACGCATATGAACAAATTGGTTTAATAAACGATAGAGAAATGATTATTCAAGGTAGTGCTGAAATAACTCCGGGATTGCAAAGATTATTAGATGGAGTTACTCAGGCAGGTGGTTTGGCAAACTTTGGAGCGCAAATCAGTCACTTTATTGGTGGTGCTGTGCCAATGGCTAAAGGAGGGATAGTTACAGCGCCCACTCTCATTCAGGCAGGAGAACAGGGCGCAGAAGCAATTATTCCTTTGAATCAGGCACAAAACATTTTAGGTGGTGGCACAACAGTTAATGTTGTTGTTGAAGGTTCAGTTCTGAGTGAAATGGATTTGGCAGACGCTATTCAGGCGCAACTCATCAGAACAAAGAACCGTAATGCATCGTTGGAGTTTGGCTAATGGCACTTGCAGCAGTAACAGTTGAAGTTGCTTTTCAAAAAGGCATCACAGAAACTGCTGATGACGCTGACTTCACAACTATAAGCACTGCTAATCCAATAAGAGAATTCCAAATAGTGCGAGGTAGGAAACAAGAACTTTCCACTAATCAAACAGGCAGAGCAGTTGTTACTGTTTCCAATTCAAATGGTTATCTAGACCCGTCAAACACAAGTTCTCCATCACCATATTATGCAAGTGGACAAACCAATGTCATTCCTCTTAGGCATATAAGAATAAAAGCAACAGACCCTGCAACATCCACAACATATGTGATATTCAGAGGATTTGTTGAAAGATGGTCACAACTTTATCCACACGAAAAAGATCAAGTAACACGAATAGAGTGTGTAGATGCATTCAAAGCGTTGTCGTTGGCGCTTTGTGACGGCACAAGTGAATCCCAGGAACTCTCAGGTTTAAGAATTGCTAATTTATTAGATCAAGCATCATGGCCAAATGGAGGAAGTGCAGGAGCAGTGACTGTTGCAGGCTATAGAGACATTGACAATGATTCAAATAATCAAACAGTCCCAGCTAAAACCTATGCCACTAATCTTGATGTTCTCATACAATCACAAGACATTGAAACAGCAGAAATAGGTTCTTTCTTTGTCTCCCGTTCCGGGGTTATCACATTTCTCAACAGGTTAAACAGAATCAGTCAATTTGCAACGATAGCAGCAACCTTTTCAGATACTTCTACATCAGGTAGCAGAGTTAAATACAATCGTGTGAATTTTGAAATAGAGGATTTGGATATTATCAACAGGATTGACACAACTATTCAAGGTGGCAGTGCAGGCACACAACAGAACGATACATCCTCGCAAACTATCTTTGGTATCCGTTCAGTTACACAAGAGAATCTGATGCTTACTGCTACATCAGATGCTAATGATTGGGCGTCATATCAGTTAGGTCGTTTGGCTAATCCTGCCAACAGAGTGAAATCAATAACTCTTATCCCGCAAGAACAAGATGCATTATGGGCAGTTGTTCTCCCAGCAGAGCTGGGAAATGCCTACATTGTAGAAAGAACACCTGCAGCTGGGAATGCTATTCAGTCAACAGTTATCTGTGAACGCATAATTCACAAAGGCAGAGGTGCAAGTTGGACAACTGAAATGGAACTTTCATCAGCAGACACAGCAGGCTATTGGACACTAGACGACGGTTCAGGAACATATGCAGCGTTCTCAGAACTAGGAAACACAACAAGACTATTCTTCTAAGGAGTAAACTATGACACAGATTAATTGGCAATTTCAAGTAAACAACAGAGCAGGTGGTTATGTTGTCACTGCAACAGACTGGAATGACTATGCATCATGCTTTAGAGCATTCATTGACCAAACAACAGGATCAGGCACAACTGACAATGCACCGTTACCTATAGGCATTGATTTGGTGAACGATAGGGTTTATATATCTGACCCTGATTCAGCAACTCCTGAGGATGCTAACCATGCAAACACAACACTCTCAGTTGTTGGCAGTTCAACATTCAATGGAACACTTGATTTAACTTCAGCAGTTGTTCAGGGCGCATCACCTTTAGTGTTTGAAGGTAGTTCTGACAATGCTCATGAAACAACCTTTGCTATTACTAACCCAACTGCTGATCGTACAATCACATTCAAAGACGGAACAGGAACAGTGGCGTTCACTTCTGACATCACAACGCAAGTTGCGGGTTCTGACCATCAGGTGCAGTTCAATGATGATGGTTCTTTTGGTGCTGATGCTAACTTCACTTATGACGGGAGCGCAGCAACATTAAAAGCAACACTCACAGTTGGAGTTGATGACACTGGGCATGATGTCAAGTTCTTTGGCGCAACAGCAGGAGCGTACATGGAATGGGATGAAAGTATTGATGCCTTAGTCATATCAGGAGAGAACGGTCATCTTTCATATGGAGAAACAGCGCCTACATGGAAAGTTGAGTTTGCAACTGATGATGACATCACTTCTTTTACAGGAACAGCAAAAGGTGGAGTTTGTATTTCTAACAGCCAATACGACGCTGATGATTATACATGCTTAGATTTTGGCTACACAGGGTCAGATAATCCACTTGGGCGTGTTGCTTTGAAAGTTGGTAGTGGTGGTTCTCAACTTGAATTTGGAACATCTGATAATTACTCAAATGGGATCACGCAAAAAAACCTAGTCATGCTTCCTACTGGTATAAATACTTTTTCAGATGGTGAAGATTTAACTCCTGATTCAAACTGGAGTGGTCAAGTTCAGATAAACGGAAATGGCTATCAATCTGGTTTAGCAGCTGATGGTAGCGGACTTTGGGTAGGGACTAACTCAGCATCTAGGGATGTAATTTTTGCAGTTAATGAAACTGAAATGATGAGAGTTGACAGCGTTGGTCGTTTGATATTCAAGGGAACCTCAACTGGCTCTATTAGGTGTACCCCAAGTTCTGGCCGTGAGATTTTAGAGTTTCGTTCAGGTGGAACATCACTCACAGATGGCGCTGGCTATAATATGTACGGAGACGGTGATTCAAGTCACCCAAGTAAACACATTTTCTTCTGCGATTCTTCAAGTTCAGAGTTACTTATTCAATCAACGGGTGTGACAATATCAGGTTCTCTTTCTAAAGGTTCAGGGTCATTCAACATTCCACATCCAACCAAAGGTGGAGATTGGCGTTTGCGTCATTCATTTATTGAAGGACCACTATGCGACAACATTTATCGTGGAACAGCAACTCTTAGTGGAGGTTCTGCAACTATTGATTTAGATACTTACTCTGGCATGACTGCTGGAACGTGGGAAGCATTAAACACAAACACTTGGTCAATGGTTAGTAGTTCAGGTAATGCTGTTACTTGGTCATTGTCAGGAAAGACATTGACAATCAATGGTCCTGACAATGCTGTGTGTTCATGGATGGTAATTGGAGAACGTAAAGACCCAACAATCATTGCATCAGACATTTCAGATAGTGATGGCAAACTCATAGTTGAATATGAAGATGCTAACTACACAGTAACTATTGAAGAAGAAACAGACTAACAAGGAGAAAATGATGGAAATACATATAAACCCAAATGAGATTCTTGCAGAGATGCAAAGAAGATTCCCAAAAGAAACTGAGATATGTGTTCAAGCAGTTCAGATAATAAAGATGAGTGAACTACTTGGTGAAGCAGCAACAGAAGATAAGAAATTTGATTATGAGTTTGAAGATGCCACAGTATAAAGTTCTGACAAATAGCATGTACTTCAATCAGGTCACTAATACATTTGAGAATGGAAAGATTCTTGGAGATAGCCAATTGCAATATGGTGACCAATTTGAAGCAAGTGTTTCTCAGGTAAGTGATGCAATTGCATCAGGCCACGTTCAACCTACAGAAGAATGATGGCTACATAAACTAGAATTGGAGACTAAATGACTAAACAATTACCTTTAACATCAAAGAATGTGAGAGTGGACTTATTGCACCCCACATTTGTAGCAAGATTAGATGCACTTCTGAATGGAGAGTTCAACGGGTCTGCCCGTATCGTTTCCGGGGTGAGAAGTTTTGCTGACCAACTTTATTTCTGGAATGGCTACCAAAATAAGTTGAAAGGAAAAGCAGGATATAGCCACTTCAATCTTGCAGCAAACCCTCATCGTAAATTTGGTGGTGGGCAGTTTCAAGGAAGTTGGCATATGCAGCAACCCTTTGATAATTATGGGCATGCCGTAGACATACGTTTGTCACGTGGTTTGACGTGGGAAAAGTTTGTTCCCGTAGCAAAAGAATATGGTGTTTGCCAAACAGTGTTCAGACCACAATATGAACCTTGGCACTATCAATGGCGCAGTTCAAATGGAATCTTTCAGGCACCTGCCATGAAAGGTGAGAAGTCAGAATCAAAAACAGTTAAGAAATCTAAAGTCAATATGAATGCTGTTGGTGCTGCTATTGCTTTATTAGGTGAACAAGTAGCCAAACGACCTTTGCGAAAAGGTAGCAGAAACTCAGCAGTGAAAGTAGTTCAGGAACGGTTAGCGTCAAAAGGATACAAGTGTGGTTTCCCAGATGGTATTTTTGGGCGTAAAACTGACCGTGCCGTGCGCCTGTTCCAACGCCAGAACTCCCTCGTTGTGGATGGAGTAGTAGGCAGGAACAGTTGGAAAAGATTAATTGAGTAATAGTTAAGGAGAAATAATATGAGAATGAACAAAGATCAGTTGCTAGACATTATTGAAAGAGCAATCTTCACATATGTTCAGACCTTCCTGGGATTGCTAAGTGCATCAGGAATGGGAGTTGATATGGGTGGCATCAGCACAGTCAAGATGGCAGCACTTGGAGGTTTGCCTGCAGCAATCAGTGTCCTGAAGGGCGCATTCTGCACGCTTGCACCTGTAGGTGATGACACTGCATCAGTAAGACGTCAGAAAGAACAAATACCTGAAGATGCTGACGAGCATCTTTATGAGTAAGGAGAAGCAATGACTAAGCCAAGATTAAGTATCAAAAGAGCAAATCGTGTTGCTGTTCATGAACTTAAAAACAAACTGAGAGAACGAGGATACGATGTTGGTCGTTCCAACAGAGGTATCTTCAACCGTGCAGTTGTGCATGCAGTTGTTAAGTTCCAAAACGACAACAAACTTGAACCTACGGGAATTGTTGATGATGCAGTTTGGACTGCTTTAGATAAGAAAGCGCCTGCAAAGAAGAAAGCGCCTGCAAAGAAGGCAGAAGCAACTAAGAAGGCACCTGCAAAGAAGACACCTGCTAAAAAAACACCTGCTAAGAAAACAACAGCAAAGAAAAAGTGACATTAGTTTGCAGACTGTGTGAAGTTACATGGTCTGCAAGTCATTCTGTTCTCTGTTGGCAATGTCAACAGATAGGTGTTGTGCATGCTGTAGAAGCAATTACTGAAGAAATAGAAGCAGATTTACTTCTTGCTGATCTGATTGAATGGAACAGAAAAAGAAGAAAGAGGACTTATTTTCATAAGTCCTCTTTGCTTTATTGATTATTTAATTTTTAGTATTTATTTCCAACTCTGCCTGTGCTGAAAAGGAAACTTTGGATTAGTTTCACAGTTTTTGCATTGACTGTTGACCATGCAGTGCTTCCGTTGTGATCTTCACTCCAGTGCATGCAGAGTTCACCTGAGCAGTTCATTACTGTTGTATTGCTGTAAGCAGGAAAGTCTTGGAATTTGTGATCATCATCTTTAAGTGATAACGCTATTTGGACTGTATTGTTTTCAAATACTACTCTTGCTGTTCTGCCATCATAGTTAGGAAAGTGCTTTGTTATTTCTTTCATTTTCAACCTCCAAGTTGAATAGTGGTACACCTATATTATGCACACGAGTTGTTTGATATTGCAACTTATTCCTGGGAAAAGATAGAAACCCCCCCAGCTTTGGAAACTGAGAGGGTTTCTTACTCTACCCGCAAGGAGATAATCCCTTATTTTGTACCACCAAAACCAGAGGTCCGGGGTAGAGGTGTTCTTATTATATGTTAACAGTTATTGTACATAACTCACCAAACCTTCAGTGGCGATTGAGAGAATTTGCTACAATAATAACAGTGTCCTGTGTGACCTCGTTTCAAGGAGGTCAGAATGGCTAAGAATGAAGATTTACTTAATGCAATAGAGAAACTGCAATCAACTGTTGATTCTAAACTTGATGGTGCTAGTAGCATCGTGGATTCAACACTTGACAAGATAGATGACGCTAAATCCCTGATTGATAGAATCAAAGACAACATTGCTTATATTCTTGGTTTGCCTGCAACGATAGGTGGCGCATTTGGATTCTTGTGGGATTCAGGTAATGAACAAGCAGAGTTAACTTATCAAGTAGCACAATTAGAAACTGCTGTTGCTGAACTTAAAGCAGAGAATGATTTATTAGGTGGAGGGCAGAAAAACTTTTCATTGGACTTAGCAGGCGCACCTGCAGGTTCTCTCATTCCAATAATCATTGGAGTTGGTTTAATTATTGTTCTTGCAGGTTTGTTTCTATATCAGACTAAACGAAAGAGAAAATGAAAAGACTTTTTGCAACTATTGCAGCACTGATAGTTCTAGCAAGTTGTAGTGGTGGTAATTCTTCACCTCCCGGTTTAGATGAAGTGACTGCTGAACCAATAGTCATTGATGAATCTCAGGAAGTAGTTACTGCATCATTGGATTACAAACCTGAATCTGATGGTTTCTCATTTGAGAACTTTGGTGGAGGTGAAGCACCTGCAGCACTCACTGTGAATATGGTCAGAAGACTATATGGAGATCATCAAGTTTGTTCTGAAGTAGTTGATAATAAATGCACACCGTTCCCCGTCGTGTTGCAATTGATTTCACAGGCCAACCGTTCTATGGCAGCAGGACTATGTGAAGGGTTTGCTGTTCTGACTTTGCGTTTGGCTAACGACGCAAACAAAATCAGTGAATATCAATCAGTTACAGATGTTGCTGAACTAGCAAAAGACGATCCTCGTTTGTTATCTGAAATTGCTTATTGGTACACAACACAGTTTGCTTTTGAAGTAGCAGAAGAAGCAGAGAAGTTTTTATCAATGACACCTGCTGAAATTGCTGAAACGCTTTCTGAAGACTTCTCCCGTTCTGAAACGGGTTCTTCTGTTGGTTACACATTAGGACTTTATTCAGATGCTGGAGGTCATGCTGTTACACCATACAAAGTAGATCAGATTACAGATAAGCAGTGGAGAATCTACATTTATGATTCTAACCATCCTTCTCAGGAGCGCTGGATTGATATTGAAGATGAACGGTGGTCATATAATTTAGCAGCATTGAATCCACAGGATACTTCATCAGGTTGGTCTGGCAGTACGGGAACTATGGAGTTAACACCAATGACTTCACGCAAAGGACCGTTTACGTGTCCTTTTTGTCCTCAAGATAACAAAACAAAGTCAGGAACACTGCTAACGGTTGCAACATCAGGAGAAGAACAACTTGGTTTGCAAATTGTTGATGGCAAGAATAACCGTTTGGGATGGTTTGATGGTGAGTTTATTAATGAGATTCCGGGATCATCGTACAGGTATTTGATTTCTAGAGGTACTGCTGATCCTGTGTTGGTGTATCTGCCACCTGAAGTAGAAACATATGATGCTGATGTTTCAACGGTTCAATCTCAGGAACAGACACCTGATGATGAACAAGACGAAACGACAAAGTTCTCGTTACTTGTCCTAGACGAGAATCAAGCAGTTCAAATAGAAGCGCCTGTGGAATCTGTGGAAACTTCTGAAGGTGAAGAACAAGAATCATTGATTCAACTAGACAATGGAGAAGTTGAGATAGATGGTTTAGAAGGTGGAACTGTGGAGATTGCTGTGGAAGATGTTGCTATTGAGATAGACACATCTGACGACACAGACATTGAATTTGAGTTAGATGAAGTTAATGATGAAACAGGTGAGGAACAAGACATTGTTCTGGAGATAGACATTTTGGATGATGAAACAGGTGAAGTTCTTGTTGAAACTGACATTGCAGCAGAATTAGAAGAAGATGCAGCACCAATAGAATATGAACTTGTCTTTGATGAGGATACGGGTGAGATAACTACTTCAGAAAACCAAATTGAAGCATGGGTAGCATCAGATGCAGAGTTCTTTCAAGCAGTTGCAACAGATACTGTTGATGAGATTCTTGGTGATACATGGATTGAAGAACTTGCTGAAGATGATCTGTTCATTGTCGTTGATCCTGATGAAGATGATTTTGAATGGGACTTCATTGATGATGACTATTGGGATGATGATTATTGGGAACCTGATGATTATGATGCTGATTATTTCATTGAAGAATATGAAGAATGGGTTGAATTTGATTTGCCTGAAGGAGGTGATGATGACCCTTTTCAGGTAGTGGACCCAGTTCTGATTGGGGAGGAGACCGTTTTGGAGGAGATATTGGTGAGGAGTTACATGACAGAGACGCCAGATTTGGTGAGTGTGAACACAACGAGGACGGAGATTTATCAGGATGCGGGCGGGACTTTGACGGAGACGTGGAGAGATACGAGTTGGATTCAGACAATCACGGTGATGAGCTGGGAGGAGATTCAGCAGAGGAATGGGGTGATTCAGACGTTTCTGATTGGTCAGGAGACACAGACGGAGACAATTTGGGAACAGGAGACTTCATTGATTCAGATTCCAATTCAGGAGACACAGACGGTGAGTTCATGGATAACGACGGAACTGATAGCAGCAGTGAGGGAGTGCCAATGGAGAGAGAACCTGCCAGTGATGATGGTGAATCAGATGGAGAAACCTTCTGGATGTGCAACGCCAATGGAACCTGTTATCTCTACAGCACAGGTTGATGAACAAATAACAGTTACTGAAACAGTTACTGAAGCAATTGATGATGCAGATGGTTATTGGTATGAGACAACTGAAACAGATACATTGACTGAAACAACATTTGTGGATACAACCGTTGTGGAATGGTCAGATGGTTTTGTAGACACAACGATTGGTGATCCTTATGTTATTTCAACAGAAGCAAGTGAGACACTTGTTGAGACTATTGATTGTGGATTGTCTGACGGGTGGAGTGAATTTGGAGATACATGCGTTGCTGATATTGATACTTTCAATGAACGTGATGAGATTGTGTTTGAAGTATCAGGAAATGAAACTCAAGACATTGTTATTGTTGCAAGAACTTCTCTAACTTGCGGAGGTTGGCCTGGGATTAATGAAGAAGAAGAATTTGGTGATCCTTATATTTATTTGTTTGATGACACAACAGATGAATTAATTCAGCAAGATGATGATGGAGGTTGTGATTGCGGAACTTACGAGGAGTGTGGAGAATCAGGCAACTGTTGGGATTCAGCAATAACAAGAACACTGAACCCCGGAACTTACAGGTTGGAGGTGGATGTGTACAGTCAGGAGACAACAGGATATTACAACGTTACAATCCAAGAGAATCAAGAAACGGAAGAACCATGAGCAAACAGAAACTTTACCACTATAAAGCAAACGTTGATCGTGTTGTTGATGGAGACACAATTGACGTTGTATTGCAGTTAGGTTTTGACATTAATTACAAAGTCAGAATCAGATTTGCGGGTATCAATGCACCTGAATCAAGAACTAGAGACGCTCTTGAGAAAGAAGCAGGTTTAGCAGCAAAGAAGTATGTTGAGAATTGGTGTGATGATTTAGATAACAATGTCATTATTGAAACTCAATTAGATGAACGTGGCAAGTTTGGGCGCATTCTAGGGCGCATTTTGAATGAAGAAGGACACTGTTTGAATGATGAAATGGTGTCATTAGGTCATGCAAAACCATATGAAGGTGGAAAAAGATAAACGCTCATCAGTTAGGGAGTTAGTCAACCTTTTGAACTCTTGGTTCTTCTCTAGAAGACCTAACTGATGAGCATTATCAGTTTACATATGTAAACAGTTATTTAGTGGCAAAGGTCTTCATCATTTTCCCAGTCGTACAACTCAGGTTCTTTGAGTTGTTCAGGTCTGACTAAACGCACCACATTATTTACTTGTGGTGGTTCTGATTCTTCTCTATCTTCTGTTGAACCAAACACTCTAAGAAAGAATGCTTCAACGTGTGGGTGTATTGCATAACCAAACCCAATAAGAAAGATAGGCACAAAGAAGTTATACATTGGATTAACAAAACACATTTGCATCACCTAACCTTTCAAAAATGTTTCTACGGGAATAGCATCTTGACATTTGTTTCTCTACTTCTTTGATGATTGCAATTTCTTTTTGAAACCAAACCATATCAGCATCACTACGAACACCATTCATTTGCAGTGTATGCACTCTTTCAAGAACAAGAGCAGTCCATGAATCTTCTGCATAGAAACAATATCTTGCATCTAAATTAACTCTTGCTGTTTGAACTGCTTCTTGTCTGATAGCAATTTGTTCAGTCTCTAAATTAATTTTGGCCATGATTCCGGGACTGATGTTTTTTTCAAGTTCCCATATCTGTGCCATTCTCATCATCACTTTGTCTGTTTCTGTTTCAGTCATAGATAATCCATTCTTCTATCTTGATTTCTTCATTGCAGCAATGAGAAACCACAGCAGTCCATTCCAAATGAAAGAATCTATGTTTTGAAATTGTGTCATCTATTGATTCACAATTTGGGCAGTACAGAGTGAACTGTGGTGCATTCAAATCCATAGAAATCTGCTCATAATGGTGTCTGTTTCTCCATCTAGAACTATCTTTCAATAACTTTCTTCTGACGGGTTTTCTAATGTCCATTGTTGGAACTCTCATCATGATTTCTTCTTTCCTTCAAAAACATCTAGAAGTTCTTCTAAATCCCATTCACTCAGATTGCTATAGAATTTTTGATCTTCAGGAGTGTTACCTACAAAATATGTTGGTCCACCATCACCATCATTTAAGATAGAACCATAATCTGTGGTTGCCTTGTAGCCAACATAGCCACGATTAGTTTTGAAGTAGTTGATTTCTTTGACTTTCAAATTGGTGTCTCTCATTTAGTTTCTCCTCGTGTATGTTTGCACTCTTAGTTGTGGTTGAGTGTCATTTTCTAATGATGGTTGATACCAAACTTTGCTTTTATGGTAAAACCCGTAAGCGCCAGTTCCACCTTTTTCTGCGTGTACAAATACTTTCACAAATGTATGTGATACTTCTACACTCTTAATTGGATAACCAACTGTTTCTGAATTGGTGTGGTCAATAATTACTTCATCACCAACTTGAAGTTGATCTGCTCTTTTGAATCTGTTAATCATTATTGGTTCCTCCCTTTGTGAAATCCATTCCAAAAGTTATTTGCAGGTGTTCCATCTTCACTACGATTTGCAGAAGCACCATCAAGGATGATTCCCGTAGAAAGTTGTAATTTCATTGCTAGTGTTTGAAACTCACTCGTGGACCCTATTAGTTTCCCATAGTGTGTTCCTAATTTATACCAATTGATGTTCATTGTGAACCTCTCTTTCATTGTTTAGTGGTACACCTATAGTATGTACAGGTTTTGAACAAGAACACAACACTTTTGCTGCTTTATTTCCCAGGAAGACATTTTCTGTGTTTAGTGTTGCAATCCCGGAATTTACGTGTGCATAATATAGGTGTACCACTATTCAACTTGGAGGTTGATTATGAAAGAAAAAATTATTGTCTCAACATTAGATGTGAAAGGTTATGATCTAGTTGTTGTAGGAACTAGCAAAACAGCAAATAGAAGGGCATTGCTGAAAGATGCAGTAAAAGCACACAACTTACACATATCAATCATAAGAGATATGTATGTTGACCAAATCCGTCACAATGAGGTTGAAGAATTTGGAAAGGTTATTTGGCCATGATTTGTGATATGGAAAACTGTGGAGCAGACCTTGCATTCTCAAATGGTGGATTCAATAACAACATCTTTGGAGAAACATTTTGTGAAGAATGCAACATTGAGCATATTGAAGGAACTTTCTACGAATTGGAACAAGGAGAAAACAATGAGCAATAAATCATATACATACAAAAGAGCAGAAGATTTAACAGTTGGTGACCAACTAGTTATGGAGAATCACGGATTTGTTGGTGAACCCGTAGAAGATTCATGCTTAATTAAACAGAAAGTTGTACAAGTAGAACTTGGAAAAGTTTCTGTTTATGTGAAAGTAGAAGATGATACTGAATGGTATGTGATGACTAAGCATTCACCTATAGCAGTATCAGGATTGATAGTGGATGAATGGTGGAGTGAGTTGTTTATGAACTGATTCTTTTGGTCCCCTCGTAGAGAAACCCTTCACCTAAACAGTGAAGGGTTTCTTCTATTTTTGCCACAAAATGTCACAGTGCAGAACTAATCTTTTAAGACACTACAAATAGAAAGAGGTGAATATGGATACCACAGCAAACTCAGACAAATTGGATGCAAAACCTGTTTCAGCAGAAGAAGCAGCACAAGCAGCAATTAAATTGATAACAAATGGGACCAAAGCACTATTAGACATAAGTGAAAGAAATGATTTGGATGCAAAGACAAAAGTCTTGTGTGCATTTCAATTGCAAAATGCAATGAAAGATATGAGATACATGAACACTCAGTTCAATAAATCAGTTGCTGAAGGCATGAAAGATAAAATGGCAATTCTGACGGGTGATGATGGGCGCAACTACAGCGTTGAGAAAGTCAATAAAGCAGTCAGGAAAGACATTGACCGTGAAGGTCTCGTGGAAGCAGTTGACCGTTTAAGTCATGACAACAAACACAGAGTGAACACAAGAACAGGTGAACTTGATGATGTGTCTACGACAAGAACACGATTGTACAAACTCTGTTTCAGGTTTGAACCTAGATGGACCCAACTTAAAGAAGTTGGTATTGATGATGATGAGTATTGCATCAAGAGCTGGGAAAAAACTGCAAAGATTAACTCAGGTGGTTCACTATGAGTGAAATTGTCAAAGTACCAAACCAAGTATCAGAAGCAGACCATTTTGCACTTGTTGTAAAGCAGGCAGACGTTCTTGCACAATCATCTATTGTGCCAAAAGCCTATCGTGGAAAATCCGCTGACATCATTGCAGCAGGATTAGCAGGACGTGCATTCAATTGGGATGTCATGACATCAATGAGAAATTACCACGTGATAGAAGGAGCAGCATCACTTAGGCCTGAAGCAATGTTAGGTTTGGTTAGAGTTGCAGGCCATTCTGTGACTTTCCGTAATGAAGATGATGCTGTAACTGCTATAGGTACACGTTCAGATACGGGTGACACATATGAATCAAGATTCAGTGTTGCTGATGCACAACAAGCAGGTTTAGCAACAAAGAGAAACTGGAAACAATATCCAGATGCCATGCTTACTTGGCGTGCTGTTTCTAAATTGTGTCGTTATCTGTTTCCTGATGTTGTCTTAGGTGCAGGAATGGTTCCTGAAGAACTAGATGCAAATGTCAATGCTGATGGTGAGATAGAAGAAGCAACTATTGAAACCACAGCAAACGACACAGAAATCATTCAATTGGTTTCTCCCGTAGAAGCAAAGAACACACTTATGGAGCATTGTGGTGGTGACACTGACCTTGCCAAAGAGATTTGGGGAGACTTAGGTTCACAATCAATCCCACAAGAAACACTGTTCACTTTGCTTGAACTTGCAAAGAGTGTGATGGCAGATGAATCCCAGGAAGAAGAAATTGAGTTAGATGAAGAATCTAAGGAATTAAAAAACCGTGAAGAAGAAGCAGAGTTAGTTTCTGTTGATTCTGTGACTGAGTTGTTCCCCGGATCAGAAGAAGTTGAGGACCCTTTCTAATGAAGAATCTCCAAGATAGAAAACCCTGTTGGCAGACATTAGGCATGAACATTCCTGATGGCAGCACAACAGATGAGATTATGGAAATCATAGGTTGGGATTACAAAGTTGAAATAACTGATGCAGTTGTTGAACTGCCTGTTAACCCTCTTGAATCTCTTTCAATTCCTTTTCCAAACAAACGAGTGACATACAGAACAGATTCCTTCACCCCGTTGGGAATAGTTGGTGATAGATACCACGTTCTTCAGAATCATGAAGTCATGAATTTAGTAGATGCACTTATTGGTCAAGAATGGCAACCTCTTTGTGGTGGCACAATGAGAGAAGGAGCAACAAGTTGGATAGTTGGCAAATTACCTTACACACCAAAGTCAGGTGAGTTTGAACCTAATCTGGCAGTTCAGAATTCTTTTGATATGAGTTCTGGATTACGGTTTGCAAACACACCTTTAAGACCTACATGCAACAATGTTGTTCAATTCATGATGAAGAATTCTTCTTTCGTGTTGAAGCATTCAAAACATATGGATGTCAGATTTAATGAAGCACGAAACGCTTTGAATCTTGCTACTGCATATGTTGAGAAACTAGATGAAGAAATTGAAAGACTGTTAAGCATTTCAGTTGAAGTTCCTGATGCACAAGTATTGGTCAATAAAATCATAACTGTTCATAGTGATGTTATTCCGGGGCAGAATCTTGGAAAGAACTATGAAAAGATTTCTGACCGTGCTGTTGCAATACGGCAGCAAAAGCAAGATGACATTCTTAGACATTGGTTAACAACTGAATCAATTGAAGACATCAGGTTCACTGGATGGGGATGGATTAATGCTGTTAATGAAATGGAACAGTGGACTGTTACAAGTAAGAGAAACAGCAGAATGATGGCAGAGAAAACACTTGCATCTGCACTGAATTCTGTTGGTGCAAATAATTGGACAAACATTGCTTACAGAAGTTTGAGAGATCAATCATTCAAACAAGCAGTCAAACGATGAATGTAATGTTTTGATTTCCCGGCCGGGAATTGGTATAAAATAAGTCAATCTCTGAGGGAATGGTGATTTCTCTCAGAGATTGACATTCATGAAAATATAAGAGGGATTTACATGAGAGGTTTATGTGACTAATCATAGTTCACCCATGAGACAATGGGAAGGTCATTCACTTGTTGTCATACCGTTGACAATTCTTAGTGGATTAGATCAAAAAGGAAAAAGTTTATCAGGAACAGCATTACGGTTATGGATTGCATTGGCTAGTTTCACAAATAGCAAACACGAGTGCTGGCCAAGTAATAGGACATTGCAGCACTTGATGCCTGATGGCACAACGATAAGAACAATTCAAAGAGCAAAACAGGAACTTGTTGATGCAAAGTTGATAACAGTCACTCCTCGTTTAGCAGATTCAGGGCGCCAAACATCTGACCTTTATGTGTTATTTGCACCAATGGAGGGTGACAAAACTGACGCCCCTGAGGGTGACAATGCCACCACGCCTGAGGGTGACCAAAACACCACCGTTAAGGGTGGTCAATCCGTCACGGCTTTAACTAATAATAATGAACTTAACCATAAAGAAAAGGTGAATAAGATTTTCATTGCATGGTGTGAATCAGCAGGAAAGAATGTTAAGAGAACCAAGTTGGATTCTAAACGAGAAAGATTAATTAAGTCTGCATTGGAATCGTATTCAGAAGAAGATGTTCTTCTTGCTGTTACGGGTTGGAGGAACTCACCATTTCATTGTGGAAAGAATACAAACAATAAGGTTTACAATGATCTGAGTTTGCTGTTACGTGATGCAGCAAAGATAGAACAGTTCAGAGATTTTGCACTGCAAGGTAAAAGTCCTGAAATGGGCGCAAGTTGGTCAACAATATCAGAGATACTAGAAGAAGAAACATCTACAGACTTCCTGGGATTGAACGAAGGGAAACAATGAGCAAAGAAGACGCAGCATCAGCATTGGCAGTTCTAACTGCTGCTTACAATAGGGAATTACCCAAACCAACAGCAAGACTTTATATTCAAGCACTTTCTGATCTCCCGTCTGAACCTCTTGCTAAAGCAGTGAATGTTCTTATCAAGTCTTCACGGTGGTTTCCAACAATTGCAGATGTGCGAGAAACAACAATGGAGTTTGACAAATCTGTTTCTTTACCTGATTCATGGGATGATGCATGGGCAGAAGTCATGAGTGTCGTTAGAGCAGAAGGACGACACAGAACAAGTGAATGGTCTAACCCCGGAATTGCAGAAGCACTTAAACTGTTAGGTGGATATGTCAGAGTTTGTGAAGCAACAAGCATTGGCAGCATTGAATCAAGATTCAAACGAGCATATGAAAAGACTAATTACGGGAGAACAAGAAAAGCATTATTGGGAGGTGACCTGAGTGAAGAAAGTGTTAGTAAGCACAGTGATAACAGTAATGTTGTTCCTATCAAGTCCATTGGCAGAAGCACAGAGTGATCTGAGCTGGGAATCTCAGGAAGAACCTGAATATCCTAACTTCATTGATTGGGCAAAGATCAGAGAGTTCACATTGTTTGATTACCAATACGATTGGATGGAAAATTCTGCAATGGTTGCATGGTTGCAGTATTGGTTAGGCATTGAACCTATGGATGGAATTTATGGTCCAAGAACACACATTCAACATAGGCAGATAACAATGCAAGAAGGTAGATACATCACCACATATGACTTTGTTATTCAAGATAGAGATTTTGGACCAAATGTTGAACGTTGGAGAAGCAGTGTCTCTGCTGCAATTGCTAGATATGGAGGTCCTCAAAGTGATGTTCCTCGTTTCCTCCAAGTCATGAAATGTGAATCTGGAGGGTTACCTGATGCTTACAACGAGACAAGTGGAGCATCAGGATTGATGCAACATCTTCAAGTTTATTGGGATAACAGAGCAAGAGTTGCTTTAGGCTATGAAGGCGCAAGTCCTTTTGATCCTGAAGCAAATATAAACACTTCAGCATGGTTGATTTATCGTGCTACGGGTGGTGGATGGCAACATTGGGTGTGCCAATAATGGCAGGTCATAACGGTTGGGTGAATGGTGTTCCACCAATGTATGTTCCCGTCCAACCAATGTTGGATTACTTAGATCACAGACATCCAATTGCATCATTAGGTAAATGCCACAATGAGAAACGCGCAGCAATCTTAGGTGTTTCAGTTCACACTTATAGAAAGATGAAGTACAGAAAACTGTTGATGTGGATACGAGCAGATGAATATGCAATCAGGTTAGGTGTGCATCCAATAGAGATATGGCCTGAATGGTATGATATGACTGACCCCAAAAAGAGAGAACTATGGCAATGGATTTTCAAACAGAAACAGATTGCATGAATCAATCAGGAACAGTCATTGATCTACATGAATGGGTTTCCCGTAGAAGACATCCAACGTATAAAGGAGAATTCCGGGGTGAAAAGAACACCACTAAAACGCAAAACACCATTACGTCAGAAGACACCTTTGAAGTCTTCAACCTCTTTGCAGAGAAAAACGCCACTAAACAAAGTCTCTAAGAGACAACAGCAACTGAATCGTAAGAGGTCAAAGTTCTCAAAAGAGCAGTTGGAACTAAGACCTTTCTGTGAAGCAGGTCCAATAATTCATCAATCAGGTTTTGAATCTCATTGCAGCAGAAACGCTGTGGAACTACATGAACCAATTCTGAGATCAGCAGGTGGTTCTATAACTGATGTCAATAACTCTGTTGCTATTTGCAGATTGTGTCATTCATGGATACATAACAATGTTGGTGAATCAATAAAGTTAGGACTGATAAAAAGCAGACAACCTCACTCAAATGAGTGAGGTTGCCTAATGGAGGTTGCTGTTGATTAGTTGTTAATCACAAAGGTTCCACTATTGACATATTCAACACAACCAATTGGTAGTCCTAAGAAAGTACCTTTGGTCTTTGCTTTTCCAGTTTCTGTCATGAGAGTTCCCCAAACACTATTCTTGGCAGTATCAACTTCAGTGACTTTTAGTTGGCAACCATTTAGGTACTTAGGACTAAGACCTTTGATCTCTACAACGTCACCTTCATTGATGTCAGTGTTTTGAATAGCAAATGATTCTGCATTCTTGCTGAATCTCATTATGTATTTACTTGCAAGATAAGCAGCAGTAGCCATTCCATCTTCAAGTTCTGCAAACTGAGCATCAGTTTGAACTTTACGGATACGAGCAACCATAAGTGCTAGTTCATCAAGTGATGGCGCACCTAACTCAACTGCTTCATTATTCTTTCTTGTTACTAATTGGTTAAAATCCATTTTGTTCTCCTTTATGTTTTGGTGGATTTCTGAGCAAATAATTTCACTCTGCCTGCCTACCTACTAGAGATAGGCAGAAAGTTTGAAACTACTTTATTAGAACTTGTTCCAACCTTCTCCATGAATGGTTTCTAGACATTCTTCAATGTCTCTGACTGATTCCACATCATCTTTCCATGCAACCAATTGACGGTTTGACATCTTCACTTCATGGCTTAGTGCTTGAAGTTCTGCTTCTAATTCTCTCTTACGAGCAATGCGGGAAATTTGGTTCTGATACAGGCAAGCATATGTTCTATCTGCTTCAGTCATTTCTGGCTTGAATTGAACTATTAACTCATCAACTTTATGTGTTGTGATGTTTGTTTCTGATGTGACAACTTTGTTGTCTTCTGTTCCATTTATGTTTTTCATTATGACCTCCAAGTCATTAAGTAGTGGTACACCTATATTATGCACACATCTTTTTGATTATTGCAACACTTTCAAGCAAGAAATGTTGTTTTTTGTTTTCACCACACAAAAGCGCAGCAATGAACCATAATTGATATATGAGCAATTCTTCCTGGGAAATCATTGATTATGAGCGCCCTTGGACTATGAACAGTGAACGCCAATGGCACTATCACAAAAGAGCAAGAATGGTGAAAGACGTTAGAGAAAGATTTCATTGGTTAGCACTTGAGCAGAAGATACCTAAGTTGGAAAGAATAACAGTTGATGCAACACCTTTACTTAAATCAAAGAATGCTGTTCCTGATGTTGGTGCGTGTTACCCGTCAGTTAAAGCAGCAATAGATGGTTTAGTAGATGCAAGAATCATTCCTGATGATGATTACAAATGTGTTGTGCGCATTGCATTCCATGCGCCTGAGTTCATAGATAAAGATGGTTTGAAGATAGTTATTGAGGAGATTTGATGAATGGTCCAATAATCCAAACAGATGTTGAAGAACGATTGATTGAACTTGCTGATCGTTTAGACAACGAAACAGAAAACTTTGGTGACATTGCGCATGCAAGAGCATTAGCAGAAGTTGCCTACAAGAAAGAGTATGCAACTTGTATGTTGCAGAATGAAGGAACAGTTGCAAACCGTGAATCAATAGCAACCATTCACTGTGCTGAACTTCTTCAATCATGGAAAATAAAAGAAGCACAAGAAAAGGCACAGCAGCAATTGTTAATAGCAATCAGAAATCAGTTGGATGCATTCAGAACCATTTCAGCAAATGTGAGATCATCAGGAGGATAATTAGTATGAGAATTTTGGTGGCCTGTGAGTATTCAGGAACAGTACGAGAAGCATTTGCAAAGTTAGGTCATGAAGCATGGTCGTGTGATATTGAAGACACAGATGTTCCGGGGAACCATTATCAGGGTGATGTATTTGACATTCTTTACGAGGATTGGGATTTGTTAGTGGCACATCCACCATGCACATATTTAAGCAATGCGGGTGCAAGACATTTGTGGAAAGGTGGAGAACTAAATCAAGAGCGCTATGCAAAAGGTTTGATAGCAAAAGAGTTCTTCATGAAGTTACTGAACGCTGAACACATACCCAAACGAGCAATAGAGAATCCTATTCAATCCAAGATTTATGAATTACCGCCACACACTCAGACAATTCAACCGTATGATTTTGGACATCCCCTGAGTAAAGCAACCCGTTTGTGGCTACGGGGATTGCCACCTTTGATGCCAACAAACATCGTTGTCAAAGAAGAAAATTGTCACGGTGCTAAAGGCAGTTGGATTAATAAGGGTGGGAAAGACCGTCAGAAAAGAAGATCAAAATTTTTTCAAGGTTGGGCAGATGCAATGGCTGACCAATGGGGAAAGGAACAAAATGGAAAACAATAAACAAACAGAAGAATCCCAGGAAGAAGAAACACAAAACAGATTGCTGCATGCAAAGTATCTCACTCACAAAATGAAAGAACTAAGAGAACAAGAACTTGAAATTGCACACGAACGACGTCAATTGTTATGGGAACTAAACAAGATTCACAAAGTCAAGCAAGTAGAAATAGCAGACTTCATTGAACTCAACCGTCAACACCTCCACAATGAAATCAAGAAACAAGATATTCTCAATTCATGACAAAACTGAGAGTTGTAGAAAACAAGATTGAATTTGTTGATACTAAACTTAGCCATATCAAACCTGATGATTTAGTTATCACTCATGACACTTTGTTTATTGTGCATGCAATTGAAATTGTGAAGCGCCCTAATTCTGTAAACGAGGATGATGTTGTGAATCTTCAGTTGATTGACGTCGTTGCTAAACAATTATGTGCTGTGAGTTTCTGGAGACATTGCAGGCCAAGTTTGGAGAATACAATTCAGAAAGTTCTTGTGAGAGAATGAAACGGGAAACCTTACAATCCACATAGATCTGCTTAACGCCTGACAACAAGCGCAGGTTTCCCTTATCCCACAGGAGTTGGGCTAGTTTCATTCTCTACTTATTACTGTGCTGCAATCACAGTTTTTTTCAGTTTTCTTGAGATTTATTTCATGAATTCCGGGCTGAGAAAAAATTGAGTGTTGCTTTTCTTAGAAAAGTATGCCTATTATATAGGTGTACCACTACTTGACTAAGGAGGTCATATGAAAGAAGTACAGTATTCAATCAACGGCAAAGTTCTTGAATACAGAACTGCTGAAGAAGAAGCACAAGCAGTTAGAGAAGCATACAGAAACAATGTTGTTTTGTCTGATAGGCACCGCATCATTGAATTCATGGACAATGACGCAGAGCGTCTTTGGGGAAGAAATATGAAACGCGCTATTTATAGTGCTACTCATTGGGATGGTTTTCCTCATGGTCATGCCAAAGTGCAAGTTGCTATGAGCAAACTAATGTACATTGCTTCACGTGATATGGATTCAGCAGAGTTCAAGAATGCTTTACGATGCGTTAGGGAATTAGACAGCATGAGTAGTTGCTACACAGAGCAGCAACTAGACGCTGACCCATATTTCAATTGGGTTCTAGAAGGTAAGACTGCCACTGAGGGCGCTGAGATAATGGAGATCATCTAATGGTGACCAAAGAACAAATAGAGCAACACCAACAACAACCTCATGACTGTTGGGACAATGCAGTCATGTATGAAATTGAAGATGAAGAAGGAAACTACTTTCATGGTCACGAGTGTGGCATATGTGAAGCATTCCTTTGTGCTAGTTAAGGAGAATCAATGAACATTGAATTTGAAAAAGCAGAGAAGAAACGCAGAAAACCCAAAACCAAATTTTGGGCCTGCACTACGAATAGAAAGAAATGTTTAACTTTGATTGCTGATGGAGTTAAGAAAGATTATCCAACTTGCCCATTCTGTGGTGGCAGTCAGTGGGAGTGGTCCAAATGGAACTAAACACACTGATTGCTGAAACAATCCATGATGCTGATGGTCTGCTTAGACCCGTAGGATGGACTTTGAGCAAAACAAATAAGTTCAAGACATTGCCATTAGGACCTGCACAAACTGTTAGTGCTGCTGAACTCGTATCAAGAAAAATGAAGATCAGTGTGCCATTGAAACTTTACAATGAGATTTGTGTTGTCTATGGAGAGAAAAGAGATGTCTTAGAGTTTGGCTATGAGATATATGAATCATCAAGAATGATGTATCTTCTTTCTTCACGAGGAGAGTTAAGAAACTTATCTGAAACTGTAATGAGGTGGAGTGTCAGTGGTTGTGATTCAGGTCATTATGGTTGTGATCTTTGTGAGAATCTCATTGAAGCATCAAAGATGCATAGAGATCATATTTATGAGCAACATTGGAACTTTGTGCATTCTTTTGAAATGCAAAATCATCAGGATATGGGAATAGAAACAGTTTGGAGAGGTTTGAATGGCTAATGTTGAATTTGAACACATCAACAATCATCAATGGCAAGATCACGCTGAGTGTTCTAACCACCCTCATGAAGTGTTCTTCATTGAAATAGGTGAATCTGCTCGTCCTGCAAAGAGCATTTGCAGTGAATGCAATGTCTCATTTGATTGCTTACTTGATTCACTTCAGTTTGGTGATAGGTATGGCATCTTTGGTGGCTACACAGAAAGAGAACGCAGAGTTGTCAAACGGGAATGGAGACATTTCATTGATGAGGGTCATACGAGTAGAGCAGCATTGGAGTTAGCACTGAACAAACTTGCTTAATCACCACAAGCATTAGAATCTCCTCAACTAGCATTGATGTAAACGTTAGTTGAGGAGATTTTGTTTTTATGACATTGAGAGTTGGAAGTTTATGTTCAGGATATGGAGGAATTGAACTTGCATTAAAGATGGAATTTGGTGAAACAGAACTCGTATTTGTCTCAGAGTTTGAGAAAGACCCATCAAAGATATTGCAATATCATTATCCTGATGTTCCTAACATTGGTGACCTAACCAAAGTAGATTGGGAGAAACAAGAGAAGATAGACATTCTTTGTGCAGGATTCCCTTGCCAACCGTTCTCACTAGCAGGTTTACGTAAAGGAGAAGAAGATGAAAGAGCAATTTTCAGTCACATCCTTGATGCCATTAGCGTTCTACGACCAAGATTCATTTTGTTGGAGAACGTCGCAGGGATCCTTACTTTGGGAGGTCCCGGATGCATTGCAGGACTTACCAAAGCAGGGTATGACACAAGATGGATGCTTGTACCCGCAAGTGATTCTGGCGCATGCCACAGAAGAACAAGATGGTTCTGTGTTGCAGAACCATCAGAAAGTGGTGACAATGCCAACACCACGAGCAGCAATGAGTTGGGATATGTTGGACCATCCAAGTCATCGTCCGTTTGGTCAAGCACAGAATCTGGAGAACATCATTTACAGACTTCTGCCAACACCAACAACAGAGACAACAATGGGTCCAAATGTGGATTGGAAGAAACGGTTGACACAACATCACCCGTCAGTTTCAGCAGTTCTGAAAGTCTTGCAGCAGCAGAAAGAGAACAGCATGAGACCCTCGTTGGAGAACAAGGAGAAACTTCTGCCAACACCAACAACAGCAGAAGCAAAGATTCAGGGTCCAAATCTGGATTGGAAGAACAGGTTGGAGAATCATCATCAGTCAACTGGTACGGTCCTTATGAACCTGCAATTAGACAATGGGAAAGAGTACTTGGACGAGGAGCGCCACATCCAACTGACACTAGAGGAGTAAGACCTGAATTTGTTGAGTGGATGATGGGTTTGCCTGAAGGATGGGTCACAAGTTCTGAAATTGGTGTCTCTCGTTCAGGCCAACTTAAAGCATTAGGTAATGGTGTTGTTCCTCAACAAGCACGTTTAGCAATACAAAGATTGGGTTTAACTAAGGAAAGAGTATATGGAAATGAATGAAACAAAACTAGAAACATTATTGCACTGTGATTACACGAAAAGAGTTCCTGGGAATGGATATGTGTATGAAGTCATTGGTACAAGTCCACCATTTAGAGGATTTCAAGGTTCTGGAAACACAGAAGATTACAAAGTAGTGACTGTATTCTGTGCTGAATATGCGCCAACGGGAATGTCTTATGTTGTTCCTTTGTTTGACAAACTGCACAAGAGTTATGTTCAAGAGAAGTTTGACCCTCAGAATAGATTCAGTGATGTTGCTTTAGATGCAGTTACTGTTGCAATCAATACTGTAATTGGCATAGATGATGAATGAACTCACATATCAGGACAATCATGCATCCATCTATCAAGGAGACTGCCGTCGTTTGTTGCAGCAATTAGATTTCACAGTTGCTATCACTTCACCTCCATACAATATGCATTTGAGAGTGAATAACAAACGAGACGGTTACACAAGTAGAGGAACAGCAGCATCATCAGCAAATGTGTCTAGCAAATATGTTGATTATGAGAAGCAACTGGATTCCCGGCCGGGAGGTCCAAACACTTCAGCACTGCAAGGTTACACAGATGATCTACCTATGGATGACTATTTTGATATGTGTCGTGATGTCATAGATTTACTGCTTGAGAAAAGCAGACTTGTCTTCTGGAATGTTCAAATGGTTACGGGTAACAAACCTGCATTGATGCGCCTGATGGGTCACTATTCATCAAACATCAAAGAAATAATCATTTGGGATAAGATAAGCACTCCACCTGCAATGCAACAAATAGTTGATGGTGAACACAAAGTGACCATCATGAAATCAAGATATGAATTTGTTTTTGTGTTGGCTAAACAAGAAACAGCAATCACAAGAAGTTTCCAACCGTTTAATATGTCAGGAGAAGAAGCAGCAAGTGGCATTGATAACATTTGGGGAATCTATTCGCATGGAGAAAAGAAGAAAGTAAGCAAAGGACACAACATAGGTGCAGTGATGCCAATTGAACTGCCTATGAGAATAATGAAATACTTCTGCACCCCGGATGACATCATTGTTGATCCTTTCATGGGTTCAGGAACTACATTACGAGCAGCAAAAGATTTGAATATGAAGTCAATAGGCATTGAACTATCTTCAGACTTATGCAATTTTGCTGCTAAACGTTTAGCCCAGGAAGTTCTGCCATTGTGAAACCTTTCTATCAGGATGATAATTGTGTGATTCATAACAGTGACTGTTTATCTCTGCAATCTACTAAGTCCAAACCAAAACTTATTCTCACTGATCCTCCATATGCAACAGGCAAAGTTCAAAGTCGTTTAGGTGGTGAAAGTTATGCAGACAAAGAATCAGCAGAAGAAGTTTCAGACAAAATACAAACATTGTGTGAGAAATGGTTTGGAGCAGACACAACACTTGCTGTTATATGTGATTATCGTTTGGCATACCCACTTGTTGAAAAACTTACTAAGTTTGGTTTGGTTCTACGTGGTGAAATTATTTGGTCATTTGGATTAGGTAATGCAAGAACCTCTTGGTGGGCAAATAAACATAACCATATTTTGACTTTTACAGAGAACGAAACATCAGGAATCTTTAACGAGGAACATATTCCAAGAACAAACAGAGTTGCTGATTCAAAAGGCTATCCATCAGACAAGAGCGTTGGGAGTGTTTGGGATTACACATTCAGTAATTCAGATTCAGAGAGAGTGAAATATCCTAATCAAAAGCCATTGAAGATATTGAATCCTTTTGTTCAAGTGCATTCTGATGTTGGTGATTTAGTTTTTGATCCTTTTATGGGTTCAGGTTCTACGGGTGTTGCTGCACGTAATAATTTTAGAAAATTTATAGGTTCAGACTTGAAAGAAGAAGCGTGCAAGATTGCAAGAGATAGATTGGCAGAGCAAGTTTTGCCTTTATATGAGAGAACAATATGAGTATGAGATCACCTAAGAATCTTGAACATTGGTGTGAGTGTGGTGACACTCGTTGGGTCCAAACAAAGAAATGGACTGGCAATTTTGTTAAAACATTTGTTGGTTTAGTCTGGATTTGTGTTCATTGCGGGAAAGAATGGGAGGACTTGAGAAGTGACCATCACAAACACTGAATCAATACCTCTTGCTTATTTTGATGAATCATCTGATTGTTTTGTTTATTCACAAACAAGTTTGTTTGAATCGTGTGAACCATTGAAAGAGTTACCAAAAACCGGGAATTGTACAATGAATAGTTTGTTTGCAGCACCACAACTAGAGCGCAAAAAGGTAAATCACAAACTCTTTAAGACACCTGAAGCATCTATGTATGCACGAGGGAGAGTTCACCGTTATCTGAACGCACAAGAAACACACAGAAATCATGGATTCTGCCAATTACAGGATGAACTTGAAGCCTTGATACAGGGCTACATTAAATGAAAGGATATTGAATGACTGATTCCACCTATGACCAACCTTCACTTGAGTATTACGGAACAACTGGATTTGTTCCTGATTCAGACACAAGTATCAAGCATGCAGAGTTTGAAAAGAAACGTGCTGCAAGTGTTCAGGAAACAATACTTAATGCCATCAAAAGCACAATGAATCATGGCGCTACGTGTCGTGAGATAGAAGTTGTTACGGGTCTGGCGCATCAAACCGTTAGTGCCTGTATCAGGAATATGGAGTTGGATGGTTATGAGCAGGATGTTTCAAGAGGGAAAGTTGTGAAGTTAAGAACTATCCGTGATGGTGGTCATGCATATATTGCATCTGAACATATTAATGCAATGCATGAATCTCTTTTGATGAATCCAACTAAGCAAAGAGTTCAGTACAAGAAACGATTGTTAGAAGTTCTTGATGAACTTGAATCAGTAGCACATTATCCTGAACCTTTCTTGCAGAACTACATCAAAGGTTTGGTTCAGGGCGTGAGAACAGAAATACAATACCAATGAAAAGGATTTTGATACCTATGAATGATGGAATGTCCATTCCCGTTGAAGGTGACCGTATAGCGCTCATCTACACTGATGATGAATTCACTGAACTCAAGGGTGGTGATGAAGGAACTGTGACAAGTGTTGTCGTGTGTGATGATGAAATGCTGCTAAGTATTTCCTGGGATTCAGGTTCTAATTTGATGCTATCTACTGAGCTGGGAGACAAATTCAAGCCAATTTAGGCTAAAACAAGCCTTTTTTGTGCAAAAAACAGCGTTTCAGGCACATAAAACCTGTACTTTTCTCAAAACTCGTGCATATAATATAGGTGTACCACTAAACAATGACTGAGGAGGTCAAAATGGATACGAACAAATACACATATATGGAGAAGATAGAAACTCTAGAAGAATTACGGGAGATGCAACGCGTTCTTGTTTCTGTAGAGAAAAAGGTTGCTGAACTTAGTGAAAAAGCATTTGACATTCTTGCATACGAGGATGGTCTGTTTACTGAATACACTGCTGTTGGATTTGAGATCACAGCATTCACAGCAGGTCACAACCAAATTGGTTTTGAAACCACTGAAATAGCAGATAGAGCAAACAGAAAATATCAAACTTTATCAGAACTGAGAGGTTAATAACAATGGAAATTTTATACTCATGCTTTGATGAAGCAACAGAAACATCAGCAAAATTCCATGATGGTATGGATTGGCAAGAATGGGCAGACATCTATGGGCTGCTACCAAATCACATAGGTGATGGTTCAGACACTCACTGTGAGATAGATGGTGTAAACCTATCGTTTGCTACTCATGGATTAGAATATGAATATGTTCAGTTAACTGCACAAACTGATCCTGATAATGTTTGGACATTAATTGAAGTTGATGGTTGTGAAATCATCATTCAAGGTTTCCATCATGTAAATAGACTTTGCTACTTCATAACCAAAGAACCATTTGCAGCAGAATTCAATGATGGACAATTCAATGCTACGTATCACCTATCTAAAGGTAATCTAAGCGTTGAAGACCAAACAGCACTGTATGAAGCATTCAAAAGCAAAACAGAAACAATAGGTGATGCTTTAGAATTTGGCACAGAAACAACTTATGCAACTAGAGACATAATCATTTGGATTATGGGTTTGCACAAATATGGCCTGCAATGGCATTGGGATGATGACCCATTCAAAGTTGAATGGAATCTCAAGGACATTCATGGCATGAAAGATGAACCAAGTATTTATGTAAAGAGAATGCTACGGGAAGGACAAGAAGCATTCTTTGATATTGGAGGTTGGGACCTTTACGATGAACCAAACTTGTTCCAAACACTTCTAAGAAGTATGAGTGGATTAAGTCTTGATGATGGTCTACCAATACCTGAAGGGCAAGACCTCATGAACTAACCAATACACTACAATTTCAACTATGAAAGGTCACACTCTACCCCAGAGTGTGACTTTTCTCTTTCCGTTTACGTTTCTCATCAAATCTCTGACGCTCAGTCAAACCTCCCCAAACACCAAAGTGAACATTATTCTCCAATGCCCATTCCAAACACTCAGACTTAACAGAACAAGAATCACACATACTCAATGCACGTCTAGGTCTAACACCATTAGGCGGAAAGAATAAATTAACATCAACACCTCTACACATAGCCTTCTTAATCCACTTACCATCAGGAACAGAGTAATTAGGTAAGTCGTAAGCAGCAGAAGAAGAAACAAACTCAAGCACAACACCACAGTACATTATGGCTAAACCAATGACATTGACCCATTCCCGTAATCAAACAAACCACATCAACTCTGTACACAACAAAGAACTCTGATACTCTGAACATTATGAAAAGAGCGTTACCTGTTAAGACTGTTGAGAAGTATGTGAAAGTGATTGATTTGCGTAAATCAGGTCTCACGTTTGAGGAAATAGCCAAAGAAGTTGGTTACAAGAATAGATCAGGTGCCAAAGAAGCGTTTGATGCTGCAATCAGGTATTGGGGAACTGAATCAGTTAAAGACTTACGTGTCGTGGAGAATGAAAGAATTGAGGAACTGTGGCGTAGAACCTATGACAAGTTAACTCAATCAGGTTTGCAGTTGCATGAGGAGTTGAGAATCATGGAAACTTGTTTGAAGATAACTGAATCTAAACGGAAACTGCATGGATTAGACGCTCCACGACAACTAGAACTATCAGGAAAAGATGGTGAGGAGATAAAAACTGATGTAGGTCAGGTGCTGAAAGAGCGTTTGGATGCGCTCAGGGACCGTTATCAGGCTGAGTTGGTGGATGTTCAGCAGCATCAGGCACCCATAAATCAGATCGTATCCACCAATTCCGGGGTAGAACTGCACAATTCCAATGGTTTGCAGCCTGATTTGAGCGCTCAGGATGACGGTTTTGAATCCCAGGAAGACGTTTCACCTGTTCCTGACGTCAAAATTCATAAAGGTTTGGTCATTTTGCGTGAAGAAATCGTTGAAAATCAGGCAAAACGAGCAGCAAATCCCCGTTCTTCTCAACGGGAACAAGCGAAAACAGGTGATAACAGGCCAATTGATAGCGAGAAATCGTTGGAAACAAGCGAAAGTTGCAGCGAAACAGGCAAAAACAACGACAAAACAGGCACGGATACGGGAAACGGGCAACGGGAATAGTGCTAAATACAGGGAAATCAGGCGAATTGAGACACGAAACAGGCGAAAGTTGCAGCCAAATAAGCGAATTTGTTCTGTTTGTCGCTAGAAAACAGGCAATTTGGAACGAGGAACAGGCGTTTAGCTGGGGAAAACAGGTTCCCAGTTGCCTAAAACAGGCAAAAACAGGCAATTCCCGTTACGGGAACAGGGGATTCAGGGCGCTAGTCGTGCCAAAATCAGGTGGAGTTAACGGTTTCAGGCAGCAAAGTTGTGTCAGGAGTGTGTTTTTATGACCCTGAACGAAACTCCCAGCCCGGAATTCACAGGTAGATACAGGAATGTTTACCTAGCAGAGAACTATTTATCACCTGAAAGTCCACCTGATTTGTCCTCGTATGCGCCTAAGCAGCAGTTTTTGGATTCATTTACTGATGATTCTCTAAGCATCATGGACCAATTAGCAAGATTACCTGAAGAAGAAACAGAGAAGTTCTTTGAAATAATTGCACAGAAACCTGAAGAAGCATTGTTTTCTTGGGATTTCTGGAGCAGACCTAAGCAACGAACACCTGACGGCAACTGGAGAATATGGTTAATTCTTGCGGGTAGAGGGTTTGGAAAGACAAGAACAGGCGCTGAATTTGTGCGTGAACAGGTAAACATTGGCAATTCAAGTCACATAGCGCTCGTGGGTCCAACAGCAGCAACAGTGAGAGATACCATGATTGAGGGAGAATCAGGGTTATTGAAGATATACCCAAAGGAGGAGCGCCCTAGATATGAACCATCTAAACGACGTGTAACCTTCAAGAATGGTGCTGTAGCAACAGCGTTCAGTGCTGATGAACCTGACCGTTTGCGCGGTCCTAACCATGATCTAGCGTGGGCAGATGAATTATGTGCGTGGCGTTACCCTGATGCGTGGGATATGTTGCAATTGGGTTTAAGAATAGGCAAGAATCCAAGAGCAATCGTTACGACAACGCCAAAACCCGTAAGAACTGTGAGATCACTTGTGGAAACAAATGATGGTTCAGTGCATATAACTAGAGGTTCCACCTATGAAAACTCTCAGAATCTAGCAAAGTCATTCATGGATGAGATATTGGCAAGATATGAAGGTACGCGTTTGGGGCGTCAGGAACTGCATGCGGAGGTTCTAGATGATGTAGAGGGTGCTTTATGGGTAAGAGAAGACATAGACAACTACAGGGTCTTAAGTGTTCCTGACTTGGTTAGAGTTATTGTTGCAGTTGACCCTGCAGCAACTAGCAAGAAATCATCTAATGAAACAGGAATTGTTGTGGCAGGCGTTGGAACTGACGGTCATGCATATGTGCTAGAAGACTGCTCAATCCGGGGTACACCGTTGGAATGGGGTAGAGCAGCAGTTGCAGCATTCCATAAACACAGAGCAGATAGGATAGTTGCTGAATCTAATCAGGGTGGTGAAATGGTATTGCATACTCTGAGAATGGTGGAACAGAACGTTTCAGTGAAGATGGTTCATGCATCTAGAGGTAAGCAAACACGAGCAGAACCTGTTGCAGCACTGTATGAACAGGGCAAAGTGCATCATGTAGGTTATTTATCTGATCTGGAGGACCAATTGTGTTCTTGGGTTCCATATGAGGGAACTTCACCTGACCGTTTGGATGCAGTCGTGTGGGCGCTAACAGAATTGATGGTCAAAGGTGGCAACAAAGTTGGTGAGTTTGTACCTGTTTCACTTGAACAGGCTAACCCTTGGCAACCTAGATAATGTTTTGATTTCCCGGCCGGGAAATGACTTTTCTGAGATTACCTGAGTGACACTGGCACATCTATAAGTTATTGTTGAGATATGTCTGATGTGTTTGATGGTGTATATGCCAAACAAGTTTCCAAGAATGATTTCAGGGAAATAGGTTCATCAGGACTTGTTCAATATGGTGGAGAAGTAAAAGATGACTTCTTACGAGCATTGCAAGGACGTCAGGCATATGCCAATTACAGACAAATGGCAGACAATGATCCTGTAATAGGCGCATCACTGCATGCTATTGAAATGATGATTAGGGGCGTTGATTGGACTGTTGAACCCGTAGAGACTGAAGATCAAACAGCAGTTGATGTTGCTGAGTTCTGTGCATCATGCTTGAAAGATATGTCTCAGAGCTGGGAAGATACGCTTTCCAATATCTTGTCAATGCTTGTTTACGGTTTTTCATATCATGAGATTGTTTACAAACGCAGAATGGGTAGAACAGGTAAGTCAGATACAGATTCTAAGCATACGGATGGCCTGATTGGATGGCGCAAACTAGCGCTCAGAAACCAAAACACAATCTACAAATGGGACATAGACAAGAATGGTGGCATCAATGGTGCATTCCAACAGGACATTTATGCAAAGATGAGTAGCAGTTTGGTGTTTATTCCTATTGAGAAAGCGTTGTTATTCAGGACAAGTACCAAAATGAACAATCCTCGTGGTAGGTCAGTTCTCAGAAATGCATTTGTTCCATATTATATGAAATCAAAACTTCAGGAACTTGAAGCCATTGGGGTAGAACGAGACCTTGCGGGAATGCCAATTGCTCTAGTGCCACCACACTTGTTATCAGCAAATGCAACTTCTCAGGAATCAGCAGCACTGAATGAGATCAAGAGAATAGTGCGCAACATAAAACGTGATGAGCAAGAAGGCATAGTCTTTCCTTTAGCGTATGACGATGACGGGAATCTGGCGTATGACTTGAAACTGTTATCTACAGGTGGCGCACGCCAATTTTCAACTTCAGACATCATAAACAGATATGATTCTCGCATAGCAATGTCCTTATTAAGTGATTTTTTGCTCTTGGGTCATGAGCAGGTAGGAACTCAGGCACTCTCTGTGTCCAAAATCCAACTGTTTACTGATTCTTTGAATGCATGGCTATCAGGAATCTCTGATGTAGTCACTAAGTTTGGGTTCACACGACTTCTGAAAATCAACGGGTTCAACGAGGAACTAACACCAACTCTTAGATACTCACCACCCCGGAATATCAACCTTGAAACATTGTCTAAGTACATTCAGAACTTGTCAGGCGCAGGAGCAATGCTGTTCCCTGACGAGAACCTTGAATCTTACCTCAGAGAAGTTGCGGGTTTACCTGCTGAACAATCTGATGAAGTTTAAGTACAGGCATCTTCTATGGGGATTGAAGTTGCTAAACGCAAACAAGTAAGCAAAGTCAGGCTAAGTCTTCCGTATGACCATGACCACAGCAAGTGTTCTGTAAATCCCAGGAAGCACACAAACTTTAAGAAACGAGCATCAGGGCAACCTGCATGGCGTATTGCAGGAATGGCAGACCTCAACAGGCGAGAAACTCGTTTGGCTAGTGTAATAGAAGATTGTTGGGCGATATTAACCACATTCACTGGCGATTTAGTAAACGAAACACTTGCTGAGAATCCTTTTGCTTTACAGGCAACGCAGGGCAGCAACTACGACCTGAATGTCGCTGTGTCAGTGTCCTCGTTCCAAAGTGAATTCACTGAAATCCTATTAGAGCAGTATCAGGATTCAGGTGATTACTCTATGAGAGAGTTCACCAAACAGTTATCCAAAGAATATAAGCGTTTCAATAAGTCAACTTCCGGTTTTTCTAAAGCAGAAGATGACATTCTTGCATCAAGAGCAGTGCTAGAACTTAAGTTTGATAGAACTTCTCCAACGGCTATGAAGTATGCAAAAGAATCATCTGCAACTATGGTGTCTTTCTTATCCAACAGTGAGACTGAAGCAGTGCGTGATCTTGTTGGGCGTGCATTCTCTGAACAAAGAACATATCAACAAACGGGAACTGCATTGACTGCTTTACTTTCAGAAGTTGTGCCACAGGATCAGGTATCTTCACGGTTAGCAAGTATGTATGGCGTGAATGCAAACGGTCTGTTCCCACGATACGCCAACGCTGTTGCAAATTATGCAGAGAAACAGGCAGAAGCATTGGCATCACAGGGAATAACAGGGTCTAAAGCATTGAAGACCGTTCAGGAACGGTCTAACAGATATGCCAATAAACTCAGACGTTCTAGAGCAAAGATGATAGCCAGAACAGAAATCATGCAGGCCAATAATGCAGGCAGACTTGCTGCAGCACAACAGGCAGCATCTAAAGGGTTATTTGACCCAACAAGAGCGAAACGGCAATGGATTTCAGCACCTCAGGATTCCTGTTATATCTGTAATCCCCTAAATGGTGTGGCAATAGATTTCAATAAGTCATGGATTGAGGGTGAACCCGGATTTGTGCATCCAAACTGCCGTTGTACTTGGTTATTGTTGCCTAATGTCCCAGCATATGGTGTTCCATCTGTTTCAGGTGATGGCACAGCAGGAAATCCTTTTGTGTGGAATATGGGCAGACCTAACACATCGTTGACACCTGCGACTACGGGAACGGGAACGGGAACGACTGAAACGATTCCTGAACCCAAACCAATTCAGTCCACATCAGTTACTGATGAAGTTGCTGAACTTGCTGAAGAAGCAGCAGAAGAAGCAATTGAACAGGCACCTGCACCTACTGTTGATGTCACTGATATAGATGCACAGGTAACTCCTGCAAACATTGAAGAATGGGCAGACACATTCATTTGGGATGATTCAGGTAATACATGGATGATGCTTGATGAAGAAACTCAGGTGTATCTAGTGGAGACAATGATTGATAAAGAACTGCTCAGTGCAGTGGACGAGATACGCAATATGTCGCATTTCATTGACGATCAGGGTTATCGTTTAGCAGCAAATGCGCCACGAGAAGTTGCAGAAGAAATCTTGCGTTTACAGAACGAGGTACAAGAAGCATTAATTCAGGTAGACATTTCCCGTAGAATGCCAACACTTCAGATAGGCAATAGAAGCAAACGAGAAGCAGCAAACATCACAACTTTGAAAGGGCGCACTATAGACACTGGCAGTCTTGCATCAAACACTGTTGCTGATGTAGGTGACCGTTTCATGATAAGTCCAAAGGTTGTGAATGCAAGAGCAGCAAGATTGGCAGATTCTTATGCAGAGAACCACATTGCATTGTGTGAAGACGCTGTTATCAAAATTCAAAAGCTGGGTGATGTTATAGAGAAAGAAGTTGTCCGTAGAGCAGATGAAATTGCTACAGGAAGTGGTGGCACACTAACAGCAGCAGAATTGTCAGATATTGTTCAAGCAACTAAGAGATCATATGATGATTTGCTAGAAACATCAGGTGTCCAATACACATTTGACAACAAATCAGGCCAATTGCGCTCAACAAGACTGGATGTGAGATCAACAGAACGATTTGATCTGAAATCAGGTGTTGATACATCACTTGAATTAGTTATTGATTCATTGGATGAAACAGCATTAATTGCTGATGAAGTGTGGGAAGCAGCAGGTTTGACACCACCACAATTCAATGATGAAAAAACTCTTGATCTTCTAATTAAACAGTTGACCTACACATCAGGACGAAATCAGGGTGATTTGGTAAAGACAAATGTTCTTTCCCGTTGGAAGGGAAACATTGATGAACTCCAAATAGGACAAGGTGCTGATCCCGGAAATCGTTTCCTGATAGACCCAACTGCTGTAAGCGCTGATGATCTTGTTGAAACACTTGATGTTCTTCAACAGTTAATAACTTTGAACTCTCAGATTCAGTTCTTAGATGAAGCAGTTGTTCTTTCTTATGATGAAGCAATAGAAGCACTGCTCAAAAAGGGAAGAAGAATTGCTAGTGAAACTAAATCAAGAGGTGCTAGTGGTGCATTACGGGAATCGTGGAATGGCACACGAGCAGTTGATAGAAGATTAGGCAGTGCAAGAGTTGCAGATACACCTGCAGGTTCTGAGTACAGGAGAAGAACAACGCTTGAAATTCAAGAAGGTTTCAAGAAGGGAACAGATCAATTACGTAAAGAAAAGGAACTCTTAGAAGAAATAGCACCTGATTTGCTTAAACCCGTTTCAGAAAAACAGATCAGTGGATTAGAAGACCTTATTGATGAATGGATAGCCCAGGAAGCGTATCTGCCATCAGAAGAAACATTACAACAGGCACTGTATGGTCCTGACAATACATTGACAACAGTTGATGAATGGCTAACGGGAATGAAGCAAAGATTAACCCAGCTCAAAGAAGACGCTGTTGAAGAACTTGCTGACTTAACCCCCGGAACTGCTGAATATACCAACACTGTTGTCAGGCAGCAGAAACGGTTATTTGACCTGATGGATGAATACACAGATGTGTATGTTGCTGAAGCAGTAGAAAAAGCACAGATGATTGACCCTTCACAGTTAATCTTTGGTGAAGGTCCAAATCCTCTACTTAGACAAATGCGTGGAAGACGTTGGAACACTCGTGGTAGTGGTTCAATGTCAGTGGCAAGAATGCAAAGAAAGATGTATTCAGTCAGATCAAATATGTTGCTAGATGCTTATGGAGTTCCACCAAGTAAGCAAGTTGGCAGTGCAGGAATGAAACGTCTTGCTACAGCACGAAACAACTACCTGAACACAATCATTGAAGCAGTTGGAGAAGTAGATGGACCTACATGGCAACGTTTAGAAGAAGCGTATCCTGAGATCTTTGACCGTGTTCTTGACCCGCAAGACTTGGCAGCAAAGTTGAATTCAGTAAGTTCACTGCAATCTAAAGACTTCAGTATGGATTACTTTGGTGATTTACTGATGGAGGGAGACATCAAAGTCAGTGATGAAATCAGAGAAGCAACTAGGGCAAGGCATGTAGGCAGAGCAGGCGCACCAAAGTTGGAAGGTGATTTTGCATACACAATTGAAGCAGTTCTAGAACAGCAGGAACAAACAGAGAATGCTTTGTTGAGATTGCTTGAACAGGCCAAACGAGAAAATATGGCAGCAGGTAAACCAACAGCAGATATTGATTTGGCAGTTATTAGGCGTGAAGTGATGGGAGAAGTACGGGAATCAGGTGGTGACATAGACTTTGGGTTTGGTATATCTAAAGGTTCTAATACACAAGTTGGGAAACTTGGACCTAGAGCAGGTGGTGATTTGGACTTCCCGTTACCTCATCCTGAAACAGGAGAGTTGGTTTTGAAGATGTCATCTTCTGAATATGGTGAACTTGCTACTCAATACAAAGATGAAACACTTAAGTGGACACCTACCAAGTGGATTGATCGTTTGAATGCAACACCTGCAAAAGATGCTGTTGAAAATGAGATTGTAGGCAAAAACAGAGTGATTTATTCAGGAGGTGGCAACGATAGATTAAAATGGAAAAACTTTACTCGTCAGGGATTCTATTTAATAACTGATAGCAGCAAGTTATCTAAACACCGTGCTTATGCAAGAAGTTTCACAAGAGCAAATGACATAAGTCCTGCGTGGGCACCTGATTTTGTTACAGATGAACTGTTTGAAATCGTTGAGGGTTCTATCTTTATGGTCAGTGATGATGTGCCAATCCGGGGTGGAGCAATCAATGTAACTATGAACAGGTTGAATCAGTCCACTATGTCTCATGAGTTAATGCACTTGTTTCAGGGTCAGAATGGAACTTTTGGTGATTTAGAAAAGGCATGGTACAGGCTGAGAATGGTTAGAGACGATGCGCACCCTGAAAGATTAGGAAACAAGAACTATCAACCCACCACAATGATGCAGGCTGAGGGTTGGGGCAGAGATGAGTACACCATTCCTGATGAACTTGCTAATGCTTATGCGGGTAGAACATACAAAGATAAGTCAAGCATGGCTGGATATGGTGAAGTTGTGAATCCTGAATTGGCAGCAAGAGGTGTTAGCAGGCACCACGATTACAAATATGTTGATTTCGCTGAGGGTATGCGTATGAAAGGAGGTACTTCACGACCTGCTGAAGCAATAACTATGGGAGTTGAAGGGACACTTACTGTGAGAACAGAAACAGGTTGGGACCCTGAAGATGCTTTATTCTTACGGAAACGATGGGATGACAATAACAATCCAATACCTCTGAATCAACAAAGAACAGGTTTGAAAGATGAAGACTTTGTGAATTGGATTATGGGAATGTTTGGTGGTGTCTGATGATTTGGTTTGGTGCATTGATTCTTTATGGGAAAAGAGTGAAGTTTATGATTGAATTCAACGCACACAAGAATGAATGGGTTGAATTCCCGTTGTGGCTACGGGAACAGTTGGAACAATATCTTGCAACGAATCGTGAAACTCCAATGTCGTATTTGATACCTAGATTTCGTTACAGGCCAAGAATAGAAGTGTTTCCACCTGATGATATAGATTTGGATGATGATGACCCTGTATTTGCTGCAGGAATAGATAATTGCATTGTTTTCATGCAAACAATGCGTTGGTTTGAAGATAATGGAGTTATTGAACTCTACAAAAGTAAGTGTGAAAGAACGTTTCTGTATCCAATTGAAGAACAATATGAGCAAGAAGAACGAGGAATGCCGTCAGGATTAGATGAGTACGTAGACCGTCCTTTCTGACCAATTCCCGGCCGGGAAATCAAATTTGCTTTACCTACAATGAGAATCTGTTTGTGTGGGTTATTTTGTGAGTATCTCTGAAAGAGGATATTTTGGTTAAATCAACTAAACTAGCAGAACTTATTGTGGAGGAGACGAGTGGCGTTGACCACCCAGCTCATCTGCATGAGGGTTGGATTGTTATGAAATCCACTGAGTTAGATGAAGCACTAGATTCTCTTGATGAGACTGTAATTAATGACCTATCAACTGATGAAGGAGAACCCATCGTGGAACTCACGCAGAATGAAACAGAGACGGTCACAGAGACTGAAGAAGTGGTTGCTGATGTTGAAACAGAAGCACAGCCAGTTCTAGCATCAGTTGATGTGCCTGACGACGACAACACTGCAACGGTTGAGAAGATGAATACAGACTTGAGAAAAGCGTTGAGTGACTTGGCAGAGGTCAAGAAACAAAACGAACAACTCGTTGAGGAGCGTGAACTTGAAAAAGCATCAAGCGCTTGTCATCAATGGGCAATACTTCCTGGGATGAACCCTAGTGAATTTGCACCCGTTCTGCGTTCAATCCGCTCAAACGATGCAGAATCTGCCCAAAAAGTTGAGGAAATCTTTGACGCATGCGCTGTAGCGTTCAGTGAAGCAGGAATCATGAAAGAACTTGGTTCTGATGCTGCACCTGAAGGTGAAGGTGCTTATGCAATGATTGAAGCATCTGCACAAGAACTTGTTTCTAGTGGAGAAGTTGATTCAATTGCTAAAGGCATTGCCATTGTTGCTCAAAGACAACCTGATCTTTATGGACAATATATGAAAGAAAAGGGGTTATAGCCTATGGCATACGAACAACCCGGATTTGACATTGGCACATTTACTGCTGCTGCTGACTTATCTTCAAAACAATACTATTTTGTGAAACTAGCAAGTGCCACAACTGTGAACGTGTGTTCAGGTGTTACTGATAAACCAATTGGTATTCTTCAGAACAACCCTGAATCAGGTGAACAGGCTGTTGTACGTGCATTAGGTGTTTCCAAAGTCGTTGCTGATGCAACTCTTGCAGCAGGCGACGTAATTGGGACTAGCGCCGATGGCCAGACACAACCCATTTCACTTGGGTCAGAAACGACGGTCCACGTTTGTGGACAAGCCATTGAAGCAGGTTCTGCTGGGGAAACTCTTTCAGCGTTTATTAACATAACCAACGGAAGGGGTGCCTGATGCCTAATCCAACTTCACAAGATGTCCACGTAGACGCGATTCTCACCTCCATGAGTGTCGCATACATGCAAGATTCAAATGCTTTTGTCTCATCAAGAGTATTTCCAACGATTCCTGTGCAAAAACAAAGTGACAAATACTTTGAATACTCACAGGCTGATTTCTTCAGAGATCAGGTGCAACCACGCGCAGATGGTACTGAATCAGCAGGAACAGGTTATAGCCTTTCAACTGCTACATATTCAGCAACCAACTATGCACTGCATAAAGACATTGGACACCTAACACTTGCAAATAGTGATAGCCCGTTGGACCCACTAGCAGATGCAACTCGTTTCTTGTCACAACAAATGCTCATTAAACAAGAGCGTGATTGGGCAACAAACTGTTTTGCAACATCCATTTGGGGAACAGATAGCACACCTTCAACTCTTTGGAGTGCTGCATCATCTACTCCAATTGCAGATGTACAAACTGCAAAGAATACCGTACTGACCAACACAGGCTACTTGCCTAACACAATGGTTATGTCATACAAAGTATTCTCAGCCCTATTAGACAATGAAGACATTGTAGATAGAATCAAGTACACAAGTTCAGATTCAATAACTGCTGACCTGTTAGCAAGTTTGTTTGGTCTAGACCGTGTTCTTGTAATGTCAAGCACATACAACTCTGCTGCTGAAGGTGCAACTGCATCCTACGCACAAATTGGAGACCGTGATGCGCTTGTCTGCTATGTCGCACCTAACCCCGGACTTATGATGCCTTCCGCAGGCTACAATATGGTTTGGACAGGTGTAGGTGGGGGACTAGGAACCAACACAGCAGTTAGCCAATTTGAGATGGCAGACCGTCGTGCAACAAGAATAGAAATTGAATCCGCTTGGGATTACAAAGTCGTTTCTTCTGCACTTGGCTACTTCTTTAGCAACTGCGTCGCATCCTGATAACTAGAAACAGTTAAACCTAAGATTGAAGGGCTAAGTCAATAGACTTAGCCCTTCTTTCACTAATCAAATCAAATTCCCGTAGGAAAGAGGAGAAATGGCACAACCACCAAACAACACAGCAGTAGTTACAGCATTAACAGGTTCAGACCAAACAGTTCTTTCAGGAGGAGGTATCTTCTTTGGAGGAACTTTCACTGAAACAGGAGGGTCAACAGCAGGTTGCATTATTTACGACAACACTGCTAATTCAGGAACCATACTTGCAAAAGTTGCTTTAGCAGCAAATGGCATAACACACATCAACTTTGCTAATGGGTTAGCAGTAACCACTGGCATCAGGGTTGATATTACTTCTGGCGCTATTGCAGGTTCTATTCACTCAGCATCATAGGATTACATCATGGCATGGAGTTATTCAGGAGACCCTGATTCAAGCGCATTAGATAGTGTTCGTTTTCTCGTTGGTGACACAGACACCAACGATCAACTTCTCGCAAACGAAGAAATCTCATGGGTCAATAGTCAAGTTACGGGAAGCACAACTTCAACTGATTCTTTATATGAAGTTTCATACAGGTGCATGATTACGATTGCATCTAAGTTCTCTCGTTTAGCAGATCAGGCAGTTGGCGATTTAAGAGTTAGTATGTCTCAGAAAGCGAAAGGTGCTAGAGATCAGGCTGAGGAACTCAGGAAACTAGCACAACGAGAAGGTTCAACTCCTGTTCCTTATGCGGGTGGAATAACGATTTCAGATAAAGAAATAGATGAAGCCAACAGTGACATAACGAAACCGTACTTTAAGCGTGGACAATTTGTTGATGTCCGTGATGGTGGCACTGGCGTTGTGGATAGGCATGCAGACTTTGGACCATATGGGGCATCCTGATGACTGGAGCAGCATCATCAGCAGTGTTCCTGACGGACATTAAGAACAATCTCACACCTGACACTGTTCAGATAAGAACAAGTTCTTCATTGAATGCCTACGGGGAACAGACTTTCTCAGGAGGAGCAACAACATATGATGCTTATGTTGTTCGTGTAGAAGCAGCACAACGAAACCTAAACGACGATTTGATTAATGTTGAATACATTGCTTACATTCCTGATGCATCTTTGACTTTGAGTGTTGATGACCAAATAACTTTGCCTGCACCAATTTCCGGGGTTAGACCAATTGTTCGTGTGAATCTTAAGAAAAACCCGTTGGGTCAAGTGTGTGTAGTTGTTTATTGTGGTTCTACAAGCAAGAGAGGTGGCTAATGTCCATATCTAAGAACTTCAAATTCAATGAAAAGGATTACAAAGACTTGATGAAGAAGATCAAGGATATTGGCCTGAATGGGCGCAAAGTTGCAGCACAGGCAATGTATTCTGCAGCAAATCACATTGGAAATGAATCACAAACACTTGTTCCTGTTGATACAGGTGTTCTCAGGGGTTCAATGGACATCTCCCGTCAGAAGTCGTTTACTCAGAAAACAACAAGCGCTGTGATCTCTTACGGAGGACCTGCAGCACCATATGCTCTGATTCAGCATGAGAATATGGAATTTGAACACCCCAATGGTGGTCAGGCTAAATATCTGGAGCAACCATTTCTTGAATACACGAAGAATTGGCCTGCATCGTTTGTGGAAACGATGGAATCAGAAGCAGGATTTAGAACTTGGACACAAGGATATGAGTAATGGCACTTCTAACTGATGTAGGTTCATATTTAGTTTCTAATGTTTCTGCTGTTTCTCTTACAGCAGGCAGTAATTTGTTCTATGGGAGATTGAAAGATTCACCTGATACCTGTGTTGCTATATATGAAACAGGTGGACAAACACCTGATGACACTATGGGAAACAACACTGCACCTGTTTTGGAGAATCCACGCATCCAAATCGTTGCACGAGCTGGGAGTTATGCAACAGCAGCAACTTTGATTGGTGATATATGGGACAAACTGCAACTTGTCAGTAATGAAACGCTGACATCAACGTATTATGCAAGAATTTCAGCAACACAGTCACCGTTTGCTTTAGAACGTGATTCTCAGGACCGGATGGTTATGGCATGCAACTTTCAGATAATCAAAACACCGTAAATGACCCTCTTGCTGATGTATATGCAGAAGAAAAACTTACTCCTGAAAGAAAAAGACGCACAAGAACAAGAGTTAGATGTGCCAAATGTGCAAAGTTACTTGCAGAAGTCATCACTACGCCTTGGAAAATTCAATGTTATAGGTGCAAAGCAGTAAATATAGGGCGCTCAGATGATAAATAACCTTCAACAAGTTTCCCAGGAAGTAGATTAGGATTCTTATATGACTGACACGAACACAACTCCCGGTTTTTCTAAAGCAGAATCAGTTGAATCAGGTGACTTTGTTTCTTACAGAACAGACAAAGGAAATTATGTTGGTGAAGTTGTCAGTGTAGCCACATCAGGAGAAGCAACTGTTGTGACTTCATCAGGTGGAACTGAAACAATTGAAGTTTCTGCACAAGAACCTGTGGCTAGAGTGAGAATCTTTGTTGATAACGAGGATGGAACGCACACAAGAAGCGATAGAACTGTTCCTGTTCGTGTGGCTATGTTAAGAATCAGACGAGAACCAATGATGAAACAGGTATCTCAACGGGTCAGGGAAACTCTAAGCAACAAAGTCAAAGACCACAATGAATCTGTTGGTGATACAGCAAGTAAGAGAACAACATTAAGAAGTCTTATCGCTGTTTTTGAACGAGGTGTTGGTGCATATCGCACTAACCCGCAATCTGTACGACCAACAGTGACTTCAGCAGATCAATGGGCGTATGCCAGAGTTAATTCTTTCCTGTATGCGCTCAGAAATGGCAGATTCAGGCGTGGTAAACACGACACTGATCTTTTACCTGCATCACATCCAATGTCAACAAAGAAAAGCGCTGAAGTTAAGAAAGAATCATACAAACCAACAGCAGGAATGATTGAAGCAGCAAGACGTGGACTTGAATGGCGCAGAGAACACGGCAGAGGTGGCACAGCAGTTGGTGTTGCTAGAGCAAGAGACATTGTGAATGGCAAGAATCTTTCAGCAAGAACAGTGCTTAGAATGTTCTCGTTTTTTGCACGGCATGCTGTGGATTCAAAAGCAACAGGGTATCGTTCAGGTGAACCCGGATTTCCTTCAGCAGGGCGCATTGCGCACGAGTTGTGGGGAGGAGACCCAGGAAAGTCTTGGAGCAAAAAGATCAGAAACCAAATCATGAACAAAGGAGAAGATATGGACTTGGTAAAGGTAGAACAAATGATAGAAGAACGTTTATCAAAGGGCTACGGGTATGAGTATAAAGAATATGAAGATGATGATTACAAAGATGACCCAATGACATTGCTGCTCATGGCGTATAGAGAAATGATTTCTCATGCTCATTGTCATGATCTTCTACCTAAGTTAATGAAGTTGATTCATATGCTTGAAATGAAACTCGTTGAAGAAGAACAGAAAGAGCATGCTGAAGAACACGCTAGAGAAGAAGAAATGATGGAAGATAAACCGTCATCTGGAATGATTGATATTG
>VTLG01002228.1_pt1 | contig 49410 bp, 69 predicted proteins | sample 4694571 | NCBI WGS metagenome assembly VTLG01 (sample SAMN12604809, study PRJNA352737) | marine metagenome | biome: ENVO:00000447; feature: ENVO:00000209|ENVO:00000569|ENVO:01000036; material: ENVO:00002151; isolation source: viral sequences binned using virsorter ... | reverse complement strand
GGTGGTCTTGGAGATGAAGTATTTAGTTCTCAAAAAATAACTGATTATCTAAATAATCACGGGAGTCAACTAGATGTTTGGGCAGGTAAAAAGTTTAGTAAAGGACTTAGAATGATTGCAAAAGCACTCAGACCATTTGAAGGAAGATCAGCAGCATCTTTAGGGAAACTTGAAAACGCTAGATTAAAAGCTATTGATACAATGGCACGAGCTTATGTTGGTATATTTACAATGAAAGGTCGTATTATGACTGCTGTAAAAGCCTTATTAGCGGGTGTTTCAGAAAAGAAACAAATTAGAATGTTACTAGACCCAGATTTACTATATAAAACAATACAAGAAGATAAATTTTTAAGAGATCCTAAAGTTAAATTCGCGGTAAGAGAATTAGGAAGAATATTCTATAGAGAATGGGAAGATGTAGATGCCTCTCCAGGAGAACCACGACGGGATCCACTTAGGAAGTATAAGGGATACCAAAGGGATTTATACAGAGATCAAACAAATCCACAAAAAGGATATAAATATGGGGGTCATGTTATTAAAAATTTAAATATGCCACTACGGCACGGGTACGGGGGACAGAGATGACTATTATAAGAGATCTTAAAAATAATCTTAGCAATAGTATGAACTATAGTATGAATAGGGGACGTTCAGGCGGATTTTTTTCAGACGTAGGAAACCCACAATATCACGATCAAATGTGGAGAGGGGAACAACCACAACAACCTGAATATGAACGCTCCAATATACCTTTAATGTCTGGTGCACAAGCAGGAAATCGTTTAGCAAATATCTATAACCGTGGTGCAGGTCTTGAATCGTTAATAAACCCGCCTAGAACTGCGATAGGGGGAGAAGAAGATAGAGATAAACTAATGGAAATGCAACGACAAACATATAGGAATTTTCTTGCAAAACCTCCTACAGATGAAGCACCTATAGAACAACCAAGTGGCGTCAGTGGTTTAGACAGTACAGGCTATGGTACAGCAATACAGGATTTAATAGAATCAGGGTACGCTAATACTGAGTGGGGGAACGTTGGTCCAGTAGGTATGGAAGGTAATTTCACGGATGGTCAAGGAGATATGTTTGGGAACTATGGTAGTGGTTGGCAAGATCCAAATAATTTTGCTATTGAACCATGGCGACAACCTGTTATGGCTCAACCGACTGTAGATTTAACTGCCGAAGAATTAGCAACAGGTGCCTATGATCCCTCTTTTCCTATGGCTCAACAGCCTATGGCTCAACAGCCTATAGTACAAAGGGGACAGGATAGAGATGTTGCTCAATATATAGAAGCACTTCAAAACCCTATTATTCGAGACCACCGTTTAAGACAACCTATCATGGGAACAAACAGAGCAAGTGGAAGACTTAGAAAAAGACATGGTGGAGATATTAGGTATATGAATAGTAATGGAATTGGGTCTTTACGTTAACCAATCTTTCCAATGATCCTCACCTAATACGGTCTGAGCAATAGATTGTTTTTGACGTAATGCTTTAACTATTTTTTCATCTACCGTTCTTTCACACACAATATCAATATAGGTTACTTTGTTAACTTGCCCTATACGGTGTGCTCTATCTTCTGATTGTAGGCGTTTTTCTAAATCATAATTATTTGAATAATATATGACGGTGCTTGCGGCAGTCAGTGTTATTCCATAGCCACCTGTTTGTGTATTACCTATGAAAAATCGTAAAGGATCGTCAAGGTTTTGAAATCTATTAATAACTTCTTCCCTACGTTCTTGAGAAACATCCCCATAATAAGTACCCACGGTATCTGATCCATATAGTTTTACTAATTCTCTTTCTATCTTTTGTATATCATGACGGTAGTTTGCCCATATAATCACTTTACCGTCTGTTTCTTCTAAAATTTCTAAAAGTTCAGATAATCTATGATAAGGTAGTTCAGATATAGAGCCATTATCTAGTTTAACAAAGCCACAAGAGATTTGATGAAGTCGTACAATTTGTGTTATCAAATGTCTGATAGTTACTGTGCCTTCACTCAATAGTGAAACTGCTTTTTTCTGTATATCTTTGTAGATTCTTCGTTGTTCGTCTGTCATTTCTATAGTTCTTTTAAGATAAACTTTATCTGGTAGGTCTAAACAATCCTTTTTTAACACTCTGTAACTGAATTTACCGAGCATTTCGTTAAGTTCTGTAAGGTTTTTATAGCCTACTACCTGTTTAAACGCTCTCCCGTTAGCAGAGCGACTGATTAAGTCTGCATATCTAGCCCTAAAAGCAAAAAAACTACTAAAACCTAATAAGGAAGGATCAAGGAAGTAACACTGACTATATAAATCTAGAGGACTTCTAGTTACAGGAGATCCTGTTAAAATTCTTCTATAATAGGCATATTTACCAATACGCACAGCATTAATAGTTCTTTTAGCTCGATGATTTTTAATGGTGGTACTTTCATCTACTACAAACATGGCTTTTCTTTTAAATAAAAATTCTGTGGCAAATTGTGTTCCCTTCTTAGTGCTCAAGGCTTCTATATTCATCACTAATATGTTTAGTCTATCAGAATCTTCATATAAAGTAGCTAGTTGTTTCTTATTTTTCTTTGTATTAGCGTTTGACCACTTAACAATATGATAATCAACATGATTTTCAGGTGCGTGTATTGGTATTTCCTTACTCACCCACGTATCATATACTCCTTTGGGTGCAAGAATTAAAACACCATTTATTTTTCCTTCTTTATAAAGATGAACAAAATTATCAATAATAACTTTAGATTTACCACATCCCATTTCCATGAACAAAGCAAACTTTTCTTTATCATGAGATTCTTTTAAAGCCTTTATCTGGTGTTGGTAAGGCTTTGTTTTATAAGTAAAATTGTTCATAGTTTTCCCGTTTCTTTTATAGGGGTATATATAGTATATTTAAAAAGTTGGAAAATAAATACATGTTTTAGCATAACCACCAATAGCTAATAGGGGGGAAATATTCTTGTTAATAACACACTAAAAAACTGTAAAATCAATAAGTTAGACCTAATTCCTATTACCCTATTGACAAAATTTATATATTTTACGATTTTGGTTTATTAATATTTATTTCTATATAATAATAATAGGGTTAGTAGTAGTAGCAAAAGGTACTGGCGGTGTTGCCTCAAAGTCCAGTTCTCCTATGTGTGGACACACCGTCTTTAAAATGCTAACATTTTTATTTATTTTCTAACGTAACAGGGGTAGTTTATAAAATAAAACTCTCCAACGTAAAGGATCAACCATGAATACATTACTAGAAGAAATGGAAAAAGACAGTCAGTTCGATATAAAAGATAAAGACTTAAGTAATATTAGTAAGCTAGGTCGTGAATTAGCCGATTTAGAAAATAAAATCTCCTCAGCAGAGGACGTATTAAAATCATTGAAAGAAGAACACCGTAAACTTAGTGAGGATTTACTCCCTAATAAATTACGAGAATTAGGCGTCAGTGAATTTAAACTAGCAGACGGTACAAATATGTCAATACAACAATATTATTCTGCTAGAATTACCCCCGAAAATCGTGATGTTTGTTTCCATTGGTTAGAAACTAATGGTTTAGGGGATGTGATTAAAAATACAGTTTCAGCTAACTTCGGTAGAGGTGAAGATGAAGCTGCACAGGAACTCATGACAAAGCTAGAAAGAGACGGACACACCCTAGTTCAGAAAAAATGGGTAGAGCCTATGACTCTTAAAGCTGTTGTTAGAGAGCAGGTAGAAAAAGGTAACGACCTACCTTTAGATACCTTTAATGTTTATATAGGTCAGAAAATAAAGGTAAAGAAATGACAAATAACAATGAAAAAAATGAAAATAAAGAAGTAACTAAGAAAAGTTCTACAGCGTTAACATGGTCTTCAACCTTTGAAGAAGATGCAGGTAGTGGGTTAGAAAATATAACGTCTGAAGATCTTACTATTCCTCGTTTAAAAATACTACAGGCTTTGAGTCCTGAGGTTAATAAGCGGGATGGTAAATATATAGAAGGTGCGGTAGCAGGAGATACTCTTAATACCGTGACTAAAGAGCTATATCATGAAGATACGGGTTGTGTAGTGATCCCTGTTTCTTATAGGCGTATATATTTAGAATGGCAACCACGTGAAAGTGGTGGCGGGCTAGTTAATCAACATTTTGATTCAAGTATCCTCAAAGAAACTACACAAGATAAATCTTATAGAAATGTCTTACCTAGTGGTAATTACGTTCAAACTTCTGCTTCTCATTTTGCTTTAGTTATCGATGAGAGTGGTTCTTATCAACAAGTAATGATTGCAATGGCAGGTACACAGTTAAAGAAATCTCGTACTTGGAATTCTGTAATGTCTAGTATCAAGGTGAAATCTAGTAATGGTAATATATTTACTCCACCTTCTTATAGTCATAAGTACAAATTAACTACTGTGGCAGAGTCTAATGATCGTGGTACTTGGTTTGGTTGGAATATTGATTTGGTAGGGGCAATCTCCGAAGAAGAATTATCCTTATACGAAGCTGCAAAACATTTTGCGAGCACTATAAATATAGAAGGTAGTGTCGGGTCTACAGAGCAAGAAGCTCCATTTTAATTATAGACTAGAGTAGGGGGTTTTCCCCCTACTCTAAATTGGAGTATATCTTGGACACTATTGAGAAACTACACAGCATATTTTATGGGTCATCAAGGGCGTATGGTAGTTTTATGGTACACAATAGTTCTTTAAGCCAAAAAACACAAGGGATTGCAAAAACAAACAAAACGATGGGGGCAGCTTTAAAACATTGGCGAGAACATATAGAAGGGACTAAGGGCTTAGGAATAATTCCCATTGATGAAGAAAACTACGTTAAATGGGGAGCAATTGATATAGATATTTATTCCCTTAATTTAAAAAATCTTGTAAAAAAGATAGAGGAATTTGAATTACCTCTAGTGGTTTGTCGTAGTAAAAGTGGGGGAGCACATGTATATTGTTTTGTTAAGGAAAAAGTATCCGCTGCCATTATGCAAGATAAACTTAGGGAAATTTCAGCAGGACTAGGGTATGGTGGAGTAGAAATATTCCCCAAACAAAGAGAGATATTAGTGGATAGAGGAGATATTGGTTCATGGTTAAATATGCCATATTTCGATGGGGATAATTCATTACGTTATGCCTTTGACAATGAAGGTAATGCTTTATCTCTAGATAACTTTATAAAGTTCATTGAAAACCGTCTAGTCTCACAAGAAAAACTTATAAAATTAAAAGTCCCTATTTTAAATGACATAAAAGAAGGTCCACCATGTCTCCAAGTTTTATTAAAACAAGGATTTCCTCAAGGAACACGTAATAATGGGTTATTTAATGTAGGGGTTTACCTTAAAAAATCTAATCCAGAAAAATGGCAAACTGAAATAGAAGACTATAATCGTAAATACGTGCATCCTCCTCTCCCTGCTCAAGAAGTTTTAACCCTTATTAGTACCTTAAAGAAAAAAGAATATAATTATAAGTGCAGTGACGAACCTATACGATCTTATTGTAACGTATCTAAGTGTCGCAATCGTAAATATGGGATAGGTGGGGGAAATACAACACCTATATTCTCTAGCTTATCAAAACTAGACACTAAACCACCCTTATGGTTTCTATCTATCAATGATAAACGCTTAGAATTAAGCACAGAACAACTACAAAATCAGCTTAAATTTCAAAGGTCTTGTATGGAATTATTAAATATAATGCCCCCACGGATGAATGATAGAGGGTGGCAAACACTTATACAAAACTTAATGGATTCTGGTATGGAAATTATTGAAGTAAGTGATGATGTAACTGTAGAAGGACAGTTTATGGAATTACTTGAATCCTTCTGCACCGATATGGCACAAGCTAATACAAGAGATGAAATACTATTGGGCAAACCCTTTACAGAAAATAAGAAAACATACTTTAGAATCAAAGACTTAAAAGACTACCTAGCTAAACACAGATTTACAGATATGGAAATTAATCGTATCGCTTCTAAACTAAGGGATTTAAAAGCTGATCATAAATTTTGGAATATTAAAGGTAGGGGTGTTAATGTTTGGTTTATAGATGAGTTTGAATATTCAGATAAAGAAGAATCTTTAAAAGTACAAGACTTTACGGAGAGTAATCTATAATGTGGAACATTATTCTCGGACCTCCTGGAACTGGTAAAACTACTTATTTATTAAACACGGTAGAAGAATTTTTAGATTCAGGTATTAAACCAGAAAAATTGGGGTATGTAGCCTTCACTAGAAAAGCAGCAAACGAGGCTTTAGTAAGAGCGGTAGGCAAATTTGGATATGATCCTAAAGAGCTTGTTTATTTTAGAACCTTACATTCTCTATGCTACCATTGGTTAGGGTTAGCTAGAAGTGATGTAATGGCTAGAAATAATTTAAGAGATTTCAGTAAGACAATTGGAGAAAGAATCAACTCAGCGTGGGATGGGGAAAATTTAATGGCTCTCAATAATAAGGGAGACACTATGTTATTTTTAGAAAATATGGCTCGTAATAAATGTATTGGCTATAGAGAATTATGGAATAATGCTGATTCAAATATATCATGGCTCCATATAGATTGGTTCATTAAAAATTATGTAAAATATAAAGAGAACAATTTCCTAACAGATTACACAGATATGTTAGAAATGTTTTTACAATCAAAAAGTACACCAAATCTTGATGTTTTAATAGTAGATGAAGCTCAAGATCTTTCTACGTTGCAATGGAGATGTATAGAAAAGTTAGCAGAAAATGTAAAAGAAGTTTATATAGCGGGGGACGATGATCAAGCCATATATAAATGGGCAGGAGCAGATGTAGATTACTTCATACAACTAGAGGGAATTAATAAATATTTAAGACAATCTTACCGTGTACCAAGGAAGGTTCATGATATAGCTTTGAGTGTAGTTAAGCGCATACAAAATAGAAAAGAAAAAGTTTGGGAACCTAAAACCGATGAAGGATCAGTTAGCTATCATACAAATTATGAACATGTAGATATTAGTGAAGGTAACTGGTTATTTTTAGCTAGAAATAATTACCTTCTTAACGGTATAGAAGACTATTTAAAATTAAGTGGTAGGGTATATCAAAAAAATAATAAACCCTCTGTCTCTGAAAACTTAGTTTCTGCCATAAAAGACTGGGAAAGGCTACGAAAAGGAGCCTCCATAGAGGCTGAGAGGATACGTAAGATATTTAGATATATGAAAGCGGGTAAGGGGGTTAAAAGAGGGTTTAAGACGCTTAAAACGGTGCTGGAGGATACGCCTTTAAATATAGAAGAACTCAAAAAAGACCATGGTTTATTGGTTGATTGTATTTGGCATGAATGTTTTGATTTAATTGGTAATACACATAGAGAATATTTAATTTCTTGTCTACGAAGAGGGGAAAGATTGATATCTTCCAAGATAAAATTAAACACTATTCATGCTGCGAAGGGTGGAGAATGCGAAAATGTAGTATTACTAACCGATTTAGCAAATAGAACATGGCAAGAGTTATACACTAACCCAGACAATGAATGTAGAGCATTTTACGTTGGTATTACTAGAACTAAGAGTAATCTACATATAATACGGGGAAAAACTCGTAAGGAATTTTTATTTGTATGATTAAATTTTTAAAAGGTGCTTTAAAAAATCATAATCCCACTATTAATAATTGGGATGCACCTACTACGAGAACATTTCATGGAGATATAATACAAGGAAGACCAACCAAAGGCTTTGGAACATCTTCTTTTAAGTACGCTGGAAAGCTATATGAACCTGAACCGTGGACATCCCAAGTAAAATCTATAAAAAAGGCAGCAGAACGTATCGTTTTAAAAGAACTAGATAAAAAAGTTGAATTTACCTTTTGCCTATGTGGTCTTTATGAAACAGGAGAGATAACTATTCCACATCATTCAGATACTGTTCCCACCTTAAAAGATATTGTATTTTCTATTTCTTTTGGTGAACCTAGACTATTTGAATGGAAACAATATGCCTATTATATTAAAAAGAGAACCAATACCAGTAAGATCCATATTCTACACAAAGATAGTTTTTTAAAAACTAAACTATACCTATTAGAACACGGAGATAGCCTTATTTTTGATGGTAAATCTCAAATGACTAGCACTCATGCAGTACCACCGATTATTGGGGCAGGAGAAAGGATGAATTTAACATTTAGAACGGGATTATAGTGTAAAAATTTTTAGCAATACCCTATACTTTCCCTTTACTTGTAAAGTAAAATATATATACATATAAATATCTAATTTTAATCAAACCCCTTTAAGATAAGGAAATTTCAAAGATTTTAAAAAAGTAAAAGGACAACAACAGTAGCAAGATAAAAGGAAATAAAATGAATAACTCGGACACACAAAGCAGTATAGAAGGATTCTTCTGGTATATAAATGAAAGGCAAAGTATATTAGAGAATAAAAAACAAGGAGAGTTTCCCCATACTTTGAATCCCGTGCTTCAGGAATATAGTTTTTGTAACGTACACCGTGAAGACGATAAAGTTACAACGTGGCTAAGAAAAAATTGGCGTGAACCCTATAAAGATCACCCTAACTTACCGTTCTCCATGTCTGTGGCTAGACAAATAAATTGGCCAGAAACCTTAGAAGAAATAGGGTTTCCTTTATATTGGGATCCTGAAAGAGTTAAAGCTATAATGCAAGGGAGAATGGACAGAGGAAAAAAAGTCTATACAGGAGCGTATATGCTCACTGGTACGTTGGGCGGTACTAAAGTAGAACAGACTGTGGATAAGATACTTACCCCACTGTATAAAAACCAACCTGCGTTACATAAAGATTCTTTAGAAAAGTCCTGGAGAGAATATCTACCATACGCTGGGTTTAGTGGTTTTATGGCTTATGAGGTAGTTACCGATTTAAGACATACAAAATATTTAGAAAATGCTGAAGATATCATGACTTGGGCAAATCCAGGTCCAGGAGCAAAACGTGGATTAAATAGAATTCATGGAAGACCGCTAAAAGAAAACATAAAAAGACCCCAGTTAATAGAAGAAATGAAAGAACTATTACATATATCTCTACATAAACCCTACACCCTTCATATTGTTGGGAAACTAGAAATGCGAGATATAGAACATTGTTTATGTGAATATGATAAATTTGAAAGAGCTAGGCTAGGACAAGGAAGACCTAGAGCGAAGTATAGATACCATGAATGAAAATTCTAGAAACCATACGGATGTTTTTACAAATATTTACAATAAAGATATCTGGACTAACGGCTCTGGAACAGGGAGCACTCCTTCTTATTGTAAAAAATATATGGAAAATATTGAAACTTACATAAAAGAGAATAACATAGAAAATGTACTAGATTTAGGGTGTGGTGATTGGCAGTTTAGTCAACTCATGGACTGGGAGAACGTGGACTATGTAGGACTAGACGTGGTGAAAAGCGTTATAAAAGAGAACAAAAAATATTTTTTACGAAAATTCAAGTTTAATTGTGTAGACGTATCAGATTTTAATAAAGTAAAAAAGTACATAGGAAAGGAAAACCAACTGATACTTATGAAAGACGTTTTAATGCATTGGACAAACGAGGAAATTATAGAATGGATGGACAAACTGTTTCAGTTATTAACTACAGAACATTTTATCATAGCTAATAATTGGAAATATTACCGTAAACCTGAAAAAAATGATAAACCAAGAATATTGGATAAAAGATATAGTTGGGCACCGATAGATTCTCAGAAGTATCCACTCAGTAAGTATGATTTTGAAATTATATTTCACTATAGATTTAAACAGGTTTCATTATTAAAAGGAGAAATATAAATGCTCGCAAATTATCAAATGATAAGTCATTTAGCACAAAAAGATGTAGAAAAACTTAAAGAAGCGGAAAAAAGTTATGGAAAAAGTTGGCGTAGACGCGGGGGAGTAGGAGCTTTTATGATGCTTGCTCGTAAATGGGATAGGATAGAAAACCAAACAGCTAAGTTTAAATATGATGTATTTGAAACGATATATAACGATAGAAGTGATTCAGGAATTTTAGACGATATCAGAGATTTACGCAGGTATTTATTATTAGTAGAAGAATATTGCACAGACTTAAAGGAGTTTGCAAATGAAAATTTACATTCCCACGAGGGGTAGACCCTTTAATCAGGAAACACTTAAGTGGTTTCCTAAAGAAATGCAAACTGATGGATCAGTTATTTTAGTAATAGATGAAGACGAAAAAGATAAATATCGTAACTACCCAGACACACCTAAAATGGTAGTACCTGAAGATTGTATAGGTATTGGTCCAAAGCGTAAATATATAGTAGAAAATACAGAAGATCCTCGTATGGTTATGCTAGATGATGACTTACGGTTCTATATTCGTAAAAGCCCTACTGATTGGCATCTTAGATATTTAGAATCTAGTGAATACCCCGCTTTATTTGGGTTACTTGATGAATGGATGGATCAAGGATATGCTCATTGTGGAGTAAGTGCTAGAGAAGGTAATAATAGGGTGGAAAAATTATCAGTTGAAAATACCCGTTATATGCGTGTATTAGCGTATAACCTTGACGTATTCCCAGAGGGTATAGAATGGGGAAGGACTCGAGTAATGGAAGATTTTGACATAGCTCTTCAGTTATTAAGAAAGGGTAAAGCCTGTAAAGTAAGCTATTATTATGCACAAGGACAAAAATCTTCTAATGCAGAAGGCGGGTGTAGCGAATGGAGAACTATTGATGTGCATAATGCAGGAGCAGAAAGGTTAAATGAGTTACACCCTACTTGTGTCAAGGTAGTTGAAAAACAAACTAAAACAGCTTGGAACGGTTTGCCTCGTAAAGATGTAATCATAGGTTGGAAAAAAGCATATAAGGAAGGTATAGAACTATGAAAGTAATTGAAGTTAGAAATGTACACGAAGCTCTTCTTCGTGGTATGGACTTATTACACGTAGATGGTCTTCATTCAGAAAGTAGAAATGGTCAGGTTTATGTAGCTAAGACACCTGTAACGACCGTTTATCGTAAACCTAAAGAAAGAGTTATGTTTTGGGAAGAACGAGACGCCAACCCATTTTTCCATTTTATGGAAGGACTTTGGATGCTGGCTGGTCGTAAAGACCTCAGGTTTATTGAACAATATAACAGTAGAATGTCAGACTATAGTGACGATGGAAAAAATTTACACGGAGCTTATGGTAGTCGTTGGAGAAAATTATGGAAAATAGATCAAATAGATCAAATTATAAATCAATTGAAAACCAACCCCGAGGATAGACGTTGTGTTTTACAAATGTGGCATCCAGATCAAGATTTAGGTAGGCTCAGTAATGATGTTCCTTGTAATACTTGTGTTTACTTTAGTATAACTAATAAAAATTCCTTACAAATGACCGTTTCTAATCGATCTAATGATATTATTTGGGGAGCTTATGGTGCTAATGCAGTCCATATGTCAATGTTACAAGAATATATGGCTTTTTCTATTGGTGTTAAAGTCGGTGAATATTATCAAATAAGTAATAACTATCATGCTTACTGGGACGTTTATGAGCCACTTTTAGAAAAATTCTTAGAAAAAGATTACCTTGATTTTTATGCACAAAGAGGGTTTATAGACACAAACCCCTATACAATAGAAAATATATCCCCATACCCTATGATAAATACTGACAAAACGACGTGGGATATAGATTTAAATAATTTTATTGAAAATATTCTACAGGATTCCTTATTGCTTTTATGTAATGGGGAGCATAATTTTTATGAAGATTCCTTTTTTAAAGAAGTAGCTGTACCTATATCAAATACTTGGGATTTATATAAAATGGGGAAAAGGGAAGAGGCTATGACGGAAATTCAAAAATGTGTAGCAACTGACTGGCATAAGGCATGCTGGGAATGGCTAAATAGAAGAGGAAATTAAAATGATAGAACAATGGTCTTACAGTAGGTTAAGTTGTTTCGAAAGATGTCCAAAACAAGCTGAATTTAAGTTTATCAAAAAGATAAAAGAACCTGGAAGTCCAGCAATGGATAGAGGGAAACGTATTCATAAATTATGTGAAGCCTATGTTCGAGGAACAATAGAAAAAATTCCCCATGAAATAGGAGATTTTGAAGAAGCATTTGATTCACTTAAAGAACAATATATTCGGGGTAATGTTATTTGTGAGAGTGATTGGGCTATCACAAATAAATGGGAAAAAACAGGCTGGTTTGAGGAAGATACATGGGGGAGAGCTAAAGTAGACGCCTTTGTATATGATGAAACAACCTCTAAAGAGGCGAGAGTAATAGATTTTAAAACAGGGAGATATGACGGTAATCAAGAAGCACATAGAGAACAATGTGAACTTTATGGAGCCATTGCTCTTAAACGCTATCCTGAATTAGAAAATGTTACTACAGAAATGTGGTACTTAGATCATGGAAAAATTGACCGTTACATATATACTCAAGAAAGTATTCAAGTAAAACAAAAAAAGATACACGATAAAGCAGTTATAATGACAACCTCTGAAGAATTTCCCGCTAGACCTTCTAAATATAAATGTAAATGGTGTTTTTTTGGAAAAGAAAAAATGTGTAGAGAAGCAGCAATATGAAACAAATAGACATATTTCCACCAGAAGCAGACTGGACCCCACCTAGTTCTTTTCCTGATTTAACTCAGCAAAAAGAAATAGCAATTGATTTAGAAACTTGTGACCCTTGGTTGATGACTCATGGTCCAGGATGGGCAGCTAAAGATAGAGGGCATATTATAGGTGTAGCGGTGGCTACTGAAGGATGGAAGGGATATTTTCCAATAGCCCATCAAACAGGTGGAAACTTAGATAAAAAAGTTGTTTATAAATGGTTAAAAGATCAGCTAGACGCTAATAATGCTAAAATATTTCACAATGCTCAGTATGATGTAGGCTGGTTGAAACGAGAAGGTTTCTCTATTAACGGTACAATTCAAGATACTCTCGTTGCCGCTCCTCTCCTTAATGAAAATGAATACGGATATTCTCTAGGTAAGATAGGAAAAAAATACCTGAATGAAGATAAAGATGAAACTCTCCTAACAGAAGCAGCGTCCTTATTTGGTGTCAATAGTAAATCAGAAATGTATAAACTAGCTCCAGAATACGTGGGTCAATATGCAGAACAAGACGCAGACCTAACCTATAGACTATGGCAAGTTCTAAAAAGGGGTATAAAGGAAGACGATATATCAGACATCTATAAACTAGAAATTTCTTTACTTCCTGCACTTATTGATATGAGATGGAGGGGGGTGAGGATAGATGTAGATAAAGCACAAAAAATAAAGAAAAAATTACAGGTACGAGAAGAAAAATTATTGGTAGAAATAAAAAGGTGGTATGGAATTAGACCCGATCTATGGGCAGCACAATCTCTAGCACAAGTATTTGATAGGGCAGGGTTAGAATATCCAAGAACCCCTAAGATAAACGCACCAAGTTTTACAGCTAATTGGTTAGAAAATCATAATCATAAACTTCCAATAGCTATTGCTGAAGCTAGAAAATTAAATAAAGCTAGAACCACATTCATTGATAAAATGATACTTGAACATTTAGTAGATGGTAGAATTCATGGAGAATTACATCCTCTAAGGTCTGATAGCGGAGGAACTGTCACAGGTCGATTCAGTTGTAGTAATCCTAATTTACAACAAGTACCAGTAAGAGATCCAGTTATAGGTAATCTTATAAGAAGTTTATTTATCCCCGAGGAAAATACACACTGGGGATGCTTTGATTATTCACAACAAGAACCGAGACTCACTGTTCATTATTCTGTGCTAACTCAACAAGAAGGAGCGGAAGAAGCCGCCATAGAATATCAAGATGATAATGCTGATTTCCATCAGATAGTGGCAGACATGGCTAATATAAGTCGTAAAGAAGCAAAAATGATCAATTTAGGACTGAGTTATGGGATGGGAAGGGAAAAACTTACTAAACAATTAAATATTAGTACGGAAGAAGCTGAAATACTATTCAAGCAGTACCATGAAAGAGTACCCTTTGTCCGTGGGTTAAGAGATTCTACAGCTAGGATGGGATCAAACAGGGGATATGTTAAGACAATCTTAGGACGTAAATGTAGATTTAATTTATATGAACCTTTTGATCGTAGAGCAACACCCTATCCTATAAATAAAGCAATGGAAGAATACGGTAATAATCTAAAAAGATCCTACACCTATAAAGCCATGAATAGACTTATACAAGGATCGGCAGCTGATATGACTAAGAAAGCTATGTTAGATTTATACAAAGAAGGAATTTTAGCACACACACAAGTACATGATGAATTAAATATTTCTGTGAAAGATAAAGCAGAGTGTGAAAAAATCATGGAAATAATGCGCGATTGTATACAACTTAAAATTCCTAATAAAGTAGATGGGGAAGTAGGAAAAAATTGGGGAGAAATCACCAATTATTTGGAATATTTTAATGAGAAAAACTGAACTTAAAAAATCATATTTTGATATATATATGCTTTATACTAATTGTGAACTTACCCTTGAAGATATTGGAAATAAACATAACATTTCTAAACAAAGAGTTTGGCAAATTATAAGATTTTCTAAACTAGGTGGTGGAGATTATTATCAAGGACTTCGTTTATATAATCGAGCATATACAACATTTGTTGAAACATTTAAACATGAAGAAGGTGGTAAAGAATTAAAAAGTAAAGTTGTTAATCAAATGATGAGAGGATGGCTCAAATCAAATCAAATAAGATTGATAAAAACTAAATGATAAATTCTAGAAATAAAGGAGCTTCTTTCGAACGTCATATTGCTAGTCTACTTAATGTATTTTTTATAAACCATGATATCGATTTCAAATGTAAAAGAAATTTAGAACAATATCAAGAAAAAAATCTAGGAGATCTAACTATTCCTAATCACACTATTGAATGTAAACGCTATTCTTCTGGCAACTGGTATAAAGAAGAATGGTGGGAACAAACCGTTAATTCCTGTAAAGAAGATAAGACTATACCTGTATTGATTTGGAAGTATAATCGTCAACCTATTCGTGTTTGTATTCCTATGCATGTACTCACAAAAAATAAGAAAAATTTTTCGAAAACGGTTGTATTAACTTTCGAAGATTGGTTAGATATACTTGTTAGTAATCTTTAAGATTATGCTTTATACTCTAGTTATGTACTATACTATATAAGGCGTATGGTTAATAATTTTAAGAAGGCGAAATTGCTTTCGGTTATTAAGCAAAAAAGGAGAACGATATGGCTGCTGCTGTAGAAACAATGGCTTATGCTGGAGAAGTTCCTTGGCATGGTCTAGGTGTCCAAGTTGATTCAAACTTGACTCCAAGAGAAATGTTAGTTGCTGCTGACCTTAATTGGACAGTTAGTAAACGGCATTTATTTACGCACGCTGACCCTGACGTAAACGCCTCTGACGATTTAATCGGTGTAGAGGGATACTCGGTGTTAGTCCGTGATAGTGATAACAAAACTTTTGGTCCGTGTGGTCCAAGGTTTATTCCCACCCAGAATGAAGAGGCTTTTAAATTCTTTAAAAAGTTCACTGACGCTGGGCACATGACTATGGAAACTGCTGGTTCGTTAAAAGGCGGAGAACAGGTTTGGGGATTAGCTAACGTCAGCGAAGATTTTACCCTTCCAGGAGACGATAGAGTACTCGGCTATTTATTAGTGAGTGTATCTCATAAGTGGGGTAAGTCTAACGAGATAAGGTTTACACCTATCCGTGTAGTTTGTAATAATACATTGACAATGGCTTTAACTGACAAGAGTACTGCTGGTTTTAAAATGCCTCATGTAAAGGCGCTAGATAATGAAGTATTATTTGCTGCAGAAGAAGCGCTAGGACTTGCTGGCGATAGAATGGCTGAATTTAAGGAAAGCGCAGAATTTCTGTCCTCCAAAAAATTTAGTGAAAACTCTGTTGTTACTTATATAGCTGACGTATTTCAACCTGAACTATTAATAGCTCAGGAAGAAATGGAAAAGATGAGTAATGTAAAAGCAATAGCTACTCGTCAGTCAATGGTTGACGAATTTAAACGTGTCCCTTCCTTAGTGTATCAAGCAATTGAAGAACAGCCAGGAGCGCACCTTAAATCGTCTAAAGGTACGTGGTGGGGAGCTATGAACGCTATTACCTTTGTAGTAGACCATAAATGGGGATACGATAGAGATGCAGCGGTACATAATGCATGGTTTGGCGGACGAGCAGCCTTAAAACAAAAAGCAGTCAACAAAGCTATTGAATATGCTAAGGCAGCTTAACAGTGTACGATAAGGATGTAAACTATCTAGTACCACTTTTAGCGGAGCTATTGGTAGTCGAAAGCGAGCATTTAGCAACTAAGTGTAATTTTCCTCCTCACTTAGTTGCTGCTGCTCTAATTTTTGCTGCGGTCAAAAAAACAACAGAACTAGCCGACCCTGATCTTAAAGACTTATTTGAAACTGCAGTAGAAGAGGCTTTTGGTTTTTATGATAAAGTACAGGAAACATCAAAACAATTACATTAAGGACTTAGTATGAAGACTAATGTGCAAATAGAAACTAGCGATAGTCAACGTAAACATCTTGCCAATATTTATGACAATAAAATTGGTAATCGACATATTACACGCAAGGAATTAGTTCAGCTTGTTCAACTCTACATAGATGAATTATTAAACGCAGAAAAGACAACTGAACAGGTAGTACAAGGTGTTGTTGAAGACGGTTATAGATACTATCATAATGACAAACGAGTTTCCAAAGAAGAATTTGAAAACTGGACTCCACCTAGTAGTGTAAGCCCTTGAATACCTACCCGCTACTAAGGTACTAAAACCTAAAGATGAATTAAATGGAGCGTAAATGGAACCCCTCACACCCCCACCCTACTTAGTTAAAAACTTTCTTTTAACTATAAAAGCGGAATGGATGCTCGATAAGACTACTTTTGAATTGACAAAAGATGCTATGAGTAGTTTAAAAGAATTTCAGGAAAGTGAAGGTGAAAAAGATATAAAGAATGTTCTTCAAGAATATATTACCGACCATGGTCAGGATATTTATTCAGTGCCTCTTTTTACGAAAGAATTTTGTACCACCATGTTAGATGAAATAGAAAATATGCAAAAACACTTTAATTTTAGTTCTAATGAAGATGAAGATAGATTAAGACAAATACCAGAAATAGTTTTACAAGAAAAGTGTCCTGAACTATTTAACTCGATGCTTGGTGTAGTTTTAAATGTCATGAACCCTATCTTTATGTCTATCTGGCAACGGTATTGTAGTACGGCAGCAACTATACAAATTGCGAACTATAATGTCAAGGATAAAAAACAAGGTGCGTGGCATCACGACCAAACTGCAGATATTTCTATGGTTGTACCTTTAAATACAGGAGATTATAAAGGTGGGGGAACTGAATTTCATGGGCGTACAACGATAAAGCCTTTACCGAATGGTCACGCTTTATTTTTCCCTAGTTTTACACATATGCACCGTGGTTTACCAGTTAAAGATAATGGGGACAGATATTTGTTAGTATTTTGGTTATATGGAGGGAAGGATTAGAACAGTACGCACTTGATGATTTTATAACTTTAGTATCCTAACTTTTAAGTAGTGTCAAGTGCGTATTTTCTATACCTTGTGGTTTACTCTGCCTTAATGGTATAGTAAAGTAAAGTAAGTAGTTTTACAAAATTAAAGGTAAAGAGTTGAGAAGTGCTCAGTGGCTAGGTCGACCGAAGTACACAGAAACTTGCCGCCAGTGTACAGAGCTTCTCAACTCCGACTTTTAATGGAGAATAAAATGGAATATGCAGATTATTTAAGTTTTGATAAAACTCCCCGTGTAGTTACTTGGGAGGATATTAAACTAATCAATAAAATGGCAAAAAAGAGAGGGTATAACAGACTTTTAGATATAGCAAAATTAAAAAAAGCAATCCAAAAAAATTGGAAAGAGGAGATGGAAAAAATAAAATTTCCCGCTACACCCCTTCTCATACATGAGCATAAAGCAGGGGAGCCTTGTGAAAAACACATGAGAATAAGTATCTATTTCCCTAAAGATAACCGTGCCATTCTAGACTGTGAACTATATTTATGGAATTCTTTTGAAAGAGCCATACGGAGATAGATAATGTTTGACAATGCTATACCAATACCAGAAATTAATAACCCTCGTAATAATAAGTACAACCTACATAAAATGTCCGAGGGAGACAGCTTTAAGATCCCATTTGAACCAACTAAAGCTCAGAGACTAAGGGTTGCTATTTGTAATTATGCTCGTAGAAATAAAAAACAATTTATCACCCGTAAATTAGAAGAAAACGGTGACTGGATATTAAGAGTTTGGAGAGTAGATTGAAGAAAAAGAAAAAACTTACTCCTAAACAAGAAAAATTTGCACAAAATGTAGCAAAAGGGATGAAAAAGAAAGAAGCTGCTTTAGATGCAGGATATAGCGAAAAAAATGCTGCTCGTGCAGGAATCATATTGAGCGGTAATGCTAACCCCATAGTCAAGAAAAGAATATACGAACTACAATCTAGAGCTGCAGACAAAGCAGGTCTACAATTAGGAACGCATCTAATTGATTTAAAAGAAATTCGTGACGGAGCTATGCGTAATGGCGCGTGGTCCGCTGCTGTTACTGCAGAAGTCGCTCGTGGTAAGGCTGCTGGTCTATATGTTAATCGTAGTGAGCTCGTGGTCAACCGTGTAGAAACAATGTCTAAAGAAGAAGTTCTTCAAAGAATGAAACAACTGTACTATGAATCAGATGGAATCCTTCCCGTAGGAACAGTGATAGAAGGCGAATACGAGCCTACCTAACTATATAAGCACCTGTCCTTTACTTTCCTTTACTTTTAACCTATCCTATAAGTAGGTAGGGGTTGGTGGTTAACACTGGTTAATTTACCTAATCAATGAATTATGTCGAAGTGTTAATCTACCATATCAGACCTTGCTTAGTGACTGGTTATCATATCCATGGGCATTGGTGATAACCAGTCACGTTCTTTAAGTCAACTAATAGAGGAAAAAATGACACAATATTCAAAAGACGTTGAAAATCAAAGAGATAGACTCGCTTATGAAAAATGGAGTAATATAGTAAAAATGATATATTACCACCACGGTGTTACAGAAACACACTATAACGACGGTCGCATAAAATATGAAACTGACTTGGCATTGCCAGGTGTACGTTGGAAAAAATCTGAAAAATCTTATGAAGAATTACTAATACAAATGAAAAAAGAAAAAGTGACTAGAAATAGACAATATTCTGGGGCACATTCTTATAAAATAAACAAGGATGGACGTTTAGAAGATGTGATAATTTGGGAGAAGAATGAAGAATTTAGAGGAAAAAGTAGAAAAACTTGAAACTGAGTTAAAAAAACCACTAACCTGTAAAGAAAAATTATGGTTAAGTGCCCATACCTGTGCATATTGTAAAACGGTTTTTACAGGACGTGCAAAAATATTTTGTAGTAAAAAATGTGCTTATAAAAATAAACTATTGTCCTATAAAATGGATCTTAAAGATGGACACCGCCACGACCCTATACACTCCGAAAGAGATTATGGAATTCCAATCGTCAGTATACCGACAAATATTTTACAAGAAGCAAAAACTTACACTGACCTACACAATCCAATGATTGTAGAAGATACTGAAAAAATAATGATCCGTGTACATAAAGAACTCACTAAAGCAAAGAAGAGAGGAGTAACATATCACCGCTTCAAACTCAATGTTCCAAAAAATAATATAGAATATACTTGTATGAATTGTGAGGAAACCTTTACAGGACGTAAGAGAAAGTATTGTACAGACTCGTGTCGAGTAGAATTTTATGAGAAACAACGAAAAGCTGAGGTAGAAGAAAGACTTAGACTTAAATTACAATGGCAAACGTGGAGCACCGCTCCTAAAGATATAACAGACCTTTATCAACTGTGGAAAAATACTCCTGTTAAATGAGTAAAGGACTATGCTAGGGGATGTAAATACTCGCCTATATAATATATGGGTAAATTAATTTAATATGGAGAAAATTAATGAAGTTACTAACAGAAGAAATTTGGAGAAAAATTAATGAGTGAATACATAACAATCAGTTCGAATGAAATTATTGATGCCAACTACTCAAACAAGGGTGAAATCTGCCAAGACTGTGGCGCAGACGCTAGTGATGGTAACAATAGACTTCAGTTTACTCACAATAAAATACTTTGTAAGGAATGTGGAAATACTTTCCTAGAGAAAGATAAACAACGCCTTTTGGCTCTGATTGACAGGGGGTTGATGTAATGAAGTTACTAACAAAAGAAATAGAAGCTAAACTCTCTAAAAATAGTGACAAACCCACCGACAAACCCTACTTAAAATTATTTAATCCTCTAGGTCCTGCTACGTGGTTACTCACAACATACGATAAAAAAACAGGACTATTTTATGGTCTTTGTGACTTAGGTATGGGATTTCCAGAATTAGGCTATGTGAGCTTAAAGGAATTAGAAAAACAAGAGGTAGGTTTAGGCTTAGGAATTGAACGAGATATTAATTGGGAACCTGAGCTAACTATACGAGAGTATACAGATATGGCTACCAAGACACGCAGTATTCTTGACTGCTTATATCCATCTGCAGTAGCGAATAAGTAAATTAACAGCATGTATTTACTTTCGCTTTACTCTTAACTATAATTTATATAAGGTTAATACTTAAATTGACCTGTAATCTAGGAGAAAATGGATGGCTAATAAATCGACTGCAACGGTCACAAGTATCACAAAAAAGTCTAAACAACCTTTAGCGAAGCTCGCTAAATCTACTAAAAAAATCAATGCTGGGGGACTAAACCCCGATGCAATAATACACAATAATCCGAAAAAAACCGCTCGCGCACAACATAACGCTGAGCGTCACCTTACTTTGGATGGTAAAACAGTACGAGAGGCTCTAGAAAGTCGGCTAGTAGAGGCAAAGGATTTAAGGTATGACCTTTCAAAAGATTTTATACGTTTAGATGATTAGCCCTAATGCTCCAGTCGTACCCTTTGCGACTGGAGTTTTCTTCTTAAAGGAAAAAGAATAATGGTTTGGAAAACTCCTCCTTATGGAGATGGAAATTGTGGCATTACCCATGTTGATAAAGGAAGTCTTCATTGGTTAGCGGGTAAAGGATGTAAAAGTTTATTAGACGTTGGTTGTGGAACAGGTGGACAAGTAGAAGCAGCCCTAGATCTAGGATGGAGTGCCTTTGGTACAGAGGTAGATCATCGAATAATGATGGGTCAAAGAAATGTAGCTCTCATTGATTGTGGATTGAACCCCGTAATTTTTCATGAACCCTTTGATGTAGTATGGTCGGTGGAAGTAGCTGAACACGTCCCCCCTGAATTAGAGAGTAATTACCTTACAACATTGGTAGATAATTGTAGGTTGTGCCTCGTATTTACTGCCAATCAAGTACCAATGCCACTACATGTAAACTGTAAACCCACTGAATACTGGATAGAAGCAATACAAGATTTAGGATTAGCATATGCTCCTCTCCAAATGAAAGAATTATTAAAACACTCCACCATGGAACGTGAATTTTTGAGAGATACGGGGATGCTTTTCGTAAGAAAATAAGCATTTGTGCTAGGGCTTCTTACCCTTCCCCTTTATTATAGGTATACGTTAAAAAATAAATTGGAGAAAAAAATGGATAAAAGTGCGGACTTACCTGAATGGTACTATCGAACAGTAAATAGTATGGTCTCTGAAAGAGTAGGGTTTCTTGATTCATTGATTATTCGCCAAAGACGACGACTCAATGAAATAGAAAAACAACTTACCGATCTGGGTGTTTTCCCAGACAGTATGGATCATTTAATAGAACAGCAAGAGGAACAAGTAATTTTAGAAGGACAGCATATAGAGTGTAAACTCACGGTTGAGGACTTAGAGGAAAAACGAGGGAGTCTGTTGAATATTCTCCCTGATGATTATTTCGATCCTCCCGTAGATGTAGTGCTCAAGTAATTTGATTTCCTCGTCGGGGGATGGGAGTTTTTCATCCATATAGTTTCTCTCATCCCCTTTCTTAAAAGAGTTAACATATCTCCTAAGGAACGAGGGGGATCCCGCTTATACTATATTTATATAAACCTACTAAATGGGAGCGACGAGAATGGCTACACAAACTAGAAGTATAGAATCTGACGGGTTTAAAGATTTAAGAGACGTCAGTAAAAGTGGGATTGGAAAGTGGTTAGTAGATGTAAATACTAAAGAACTATACCGCTACCAAATGTCAGTACACTACGGTGGAACATCAGTGAGACATACCCCAGAAACATTATCTAAAATAACTTTAGATAACTGGACAAGTATGCAACTACCAAAATACATATTGAGAGAACTACGATTTCCCAAGTTTTGGAATCTTAGCAAAAAGATTCGATACGTGGGTGAACTTTAAACAACAACTAAAAAGGAGAGTAAAATGCTTTGGCAAGTATTAAGAAATGGTCTAAGCGACTTAGATAAGATTCACAGCGATTCAGTTATTATCAATGCTATCACTGAATATTGCGATGTGAATCCTGTTTTAACAAAAGTGCGTATCTGTAAAGATCCAGATATGTTAGAGATGGAAGGAATGGTACTAGATGAGGAATTTAGAGAAGCCTATGAAAACTGGGAGTATGATTTTGTACAAGGAGAAGGGGAATATCAAATAGATGTAGGAGAAGACTATAAACTAGCAGTTTGTAAAACTCCCTTATATAAAGCACATTTCATTGGTACTACTCATCACCCAGAATATGGACAGGTGATAGCGGTGGACGATGCTAGTGTTTCAGGTCATGCCATACGCTACTATCTACACATTAATTGTCAAGAAAAAGAATCAGAAGAGTAAAGAGAGTTAGGACGTCTCCTAGGGATCAAACCCCATCATAGCTATACTATATTTACTTTAAATTAATATATGGAGAAGTATATGAAGACGGTAAACGCTTTTCACACGTGCAAAAGTATGGATGAATTAAGTAAGTTTGTACAACAATTCAACGGCACAGATGGGATGGTAGCACTCATTGTTTATATGGTGACTATCAATACAATCAATAAACTTTATGAACCAGTCGAACGAGATGACTAGGGGGAAAACGATATGGATGGCATTATTTTTGGACTTGTAGATAATGGTATATTGGTGGCTGGCGCTTATAGCGGTCTAGAAATCGATAAATTCTTTACTGGTAAAGGTGCTATAGGTGCTGTTATCGGGGGAGCTGTAGGTAATACCGTGTCAGATGCGGCAGGAGCGTATCTTGACCCTACCATGAGCGGGGCATTAATTGGAATTGTGATTGGGTGCGTCTTAGGTGCACTCCTCATTCCTATTATTGAATTCATTAAATATAAAAGAAAAATAAGGGGAGCGGTGCTTAAATGAATGAGGAAGCTAAAAATATGACTATTTACACGGTAAAACGTGTTCTCGATTATTGCCAAGCTTGTCAAGAGCTTGGTCCAGACCAAGTTAGTGGGTATAAAACTCATAGAAATATACCAACGGATACTTGGTTAATCAAAATTACCTTAAAAGGACGAGAAGAAGACGCAGAAAGTGTGGTTTGTGCTGACTGTTTGCTTGGCTCACAAATGGAAGGAATCAATGTTCTACACAACGGTGAAAAACTCACACGTGAGACCACAGATATGATGTTTTTGCGACCAATTAGTAACTTTAAAGACATGTCATAAACTACTAATATCATTAAAGATTGTGCTAGGTGAGGAATACGTTCCCCTATATACTATAAGGGTAAATAATATTAAAGGAAAAAACTATGAACGAAAACAATCTAGAAAAATATGTGAACTATGTTCAACCAGTGGTCAAAGCTATTAACGAACACCACAATCAGTTTCATTTATTGTGGTACTATAACCTAAGTGCGGAAGACCTGTTTGCTGAATACGGCTTAATTGAGTTTCAGACTGAACATAAACACCGTCCTGAACACTTTAGTGGTAATATACCTATGGTCTATGCTCAATGGGGTGAAGAAACTGGTGCTAGTTTAGTGCTAGAAATATCTCCTGAACAGCGTAAGCTATTAAGTCCCAAAGTGGTTGCTGCTATAAAAGGTGATCACCTTGAGTATCATGAACAATGGCGTAAAACTGCTGATAAAACTGTTTACCTACTTATGGATCACGAGTATTATCAAACGTGTAGTGGCTTTGCTCCGTCTGACGAGTTTGAAGATACCGTAGAGGTGGGCTATGCTTTTGATTTCCTGTCTCATCGTTTAGGTCTCAGTTACCTTACCCTAGACCGCGCTATTACTGATCTAGAATGGAAGTTGGAGGATCAGTGATGAATAAAGAACTAAAGGTTGTGGTTGATCATTTAAAAGATAATGATAATATACAAACTAGGGAGGACGGTGGTTCACTGTTAATGACATTGGCTGAATACCTAGCTCCTGTTACTCATCAACCGCTCGGTTTATTTAGGCATCCCTCATACGATCCTGTTACTAAAGAGTATTCCTTAAAAGGTACTTTGTGTCGTCTAAACTTAATTATTTATGAGTGGGACGAATATAAATTCGTGGTAATTGAATCTATAGAGGAAGATGTCAGTCCTGGTGGAACTTGTTATTATGGGACTGTAGAGCTGTACTATAAGGGTTAAACAATTAAGTGTAAGCTAGTCGAGCGTGTTTTTACCTACCCCCTACCCTACTATTACTTAGTATAGATGAATTACTGGAGCGTAAATAAGACCTGATCCAGCGGGCTCAACCCTATTAAAACCGCGTATATATATGGTCATATCTGATTAATGATCGTCCTAGGTCGGCAATAAATTCTTAGTTACTATATATGTATAAGTTAACTAACTACGAGGAAGAATAACTTATGCGAAAATATAATGAAATTCAAATAAAATATACGATGAAAGATTATGAATATTTAATCGGCGAAGGCGGTGATGTTCAGGTATATACTGGCTCTCACTCAGATTACAACCACCGTAACATGAAGTGGAAGTTACTTGATGAAAATGAGATTAAAAAGAAGGTCAGTTACTATTTACCACCAGTTGATAAACTATTTGAAGACCACGCTAAAAAATCTCAAGCAGTTTTTGAAGCGTGGAGAGACGAGTACGTGGAAGACGTAGGTGTTATACCTATGAACTATTTAAGTTTTGACATGGGTAACGTTCGTAAAATATATAGATTAACACCGTAAATAAGTTAAACAATATTAAGAGTTGTCCTAGGGAACGAGGTTATTCCTACTTATACTATATAGGTAAGTTAAATAATAAAGGAAAAAACGATGAATGAGGAATTAAAATATAAATCTGAGACGAGTCCAGTGTCCGATGTATCGGCAAATTGGCATCAAGATGGCGGTTATACTGCCAAAAAAGTTTTCTTTGGGGAAGTACTTGATGTGGACCCTATTACTGTAGCAAGAGATATTATAGGAATAGAAGGACAGGGTAAAGGGCAACAAATGGATTTTGAACACTGCCTTGGTCCGTACCCCGTGGCTCGTGAATATAAGCTATTAGTTATGTCAACTGTGGGCGCAGAATACCGCTACACCTGTCACTACCTATTTAATGAGGAGAAAAATGTCTATCTCGCTACGTTGCGGAGGTTTAAACTATGAGTGAGACTAAATTAGAAGTAGCTTTTAATGAAGAATACACTGGGGATTGCGAATCACCAGAGTGGAAACTACAACTAGAACTCCCGTATCTCCAAGAACTGCACGACAGCGGATGTGGGTACTTGCTACAGTTTTACACCAACGGTGTAAGCACCTATTTCGAAACTCTCGGTGAATATAACAACGCGGGACCATGGTTGGCGCGGGGAAAACTCTTTTCCGACCTCGAGCTGTACGAAATCGCAATAGATTGGTTTAAGTACAACCTGAAAATGCGGGATGAGGATTTTCAGCACCTAATTTAGACCTAAAGAGAGTTAAGACTTCTCCTAGGGGATGAGTACGCTCCCCTATATAATATAGGTATAGGTTAAATAAACAATGGAGCAATAACGTATGAAGAAAAAACCAGTTATCGTGAATATGGACTTCTTAGAAGAGCTTATTGGCGCCTTTGGTGGTATTCATAAACTACCTGAGTGGCAAAAATTAGTCGAGGAAGACGGTTGGTATGTATGGCTCACTCACCCTAAACAATACGGTCCCGAACTTTATAAAGACCTCAAGACCTTCCCTGATGATTGGTGGGCTGAGCACGGTGGGCTACTTATGAAGAGAGGTTATCCTGCCTTTAATACTAATACCGCAGAGTGGGGACTATGTGACTGTGGGGATTGGGGAGAAGCAAGAGACAACGTACTTAAAAAATTAGGGCTTCCCGACTTTAATTATGAAGAAGAATAATGGCATTAATAAATATGAATAGAATATACGAATTTACTCTACACCCTAGCGGTTATGACCCCGTATTACCTCGCCATTACGTTATTGGCGCAGGTACTTTGAAGGATGGATTAGAGTTACTAGATGATATGAACCACCAGTTTAATGAGTGGTGTGATAACCTTCACGAGAATCGTCATAAACATGGAGAACCTCTACCTATAAAAGTCTTAGAGGAGAAAATGTTTAAATTGCGTATACCTAGTCAGTCTACACCTATAAGTTTATGGGAAGGTGCTGATATATTTGCTAGCGGTGGTCCATTCGGGACGCAATATGGCAAAGAACTCTTTGAAGAGTATATATATACAGCGGAAGAAGAATTTGTGGATAGTTATAAATGGGAACCTTGGAACGACTAAATAACTTAAGACTTGTGCTAGGGAAGGAGCGGGATCCCCCGTATACTATATATACGTTAATTAAATAAAAATGGGAAAAAACTATGACTATAGAAAGATGTACTAACGAAGTAGAGTATTCTATCCCAACGGCTTACCATTATAGGCAAGTAAAAACTCGATGTGGAAATACTAATTACTACGGTGAACGAACAATTTGCGACAAATGTAGACGTAACGCAAGTAAAATGGAATCATGGCGTATTCAAGAAGCGAACAATAAAGCCGATAACCAGTGGTTAAAGAGTGCAGGCTGGGGGGAAATGTAATGATTGAGAAAAATGAAATACTAACTATTCACAAGGTAAAACTTGTTGACGGCTGGGAGATAATCCCCAGCGACACCAAAGAAGGCTTATTCATGCCAGAAATGTGGATGGTGGAGGAAAACTACCCCCTAATAAATAAAGAACAGCAAATTATTCTCGATATGCTTAGACTATTTATTCCTGGAGAATACGGCTATTACTTTGGTGAAATTCACGGGCATGACGACCCTGAAGATATACCTGAATTTACTGATGGTAAATGGAGCGAGGTCTATTATACTCCTCTTGATTATTACTATGAGTCTGGTGAGTATAACATCATAAAAACTACGGCAACCGAAGACTATATTTATTATGCCATTAGTCGACATGGTTGTAGTATGGCATCTGCACTTACTGAATATGTGAGGATAGCTAAGGACGAAGCAAATTACCTTGGTGAATAAGCTGTTACTATTATAGCATCCCCAGAAAATAGTTTTTGATTTCGTAAAATATCTCATTCTGGCTAATAAGCCAATAGGGTAACGTCTGGATCCCTCTTGGCTCTTCCTTTTATTGGGCATATTGGCTACCCTATTAGCACCATATTGCCTAATTTTAGGCAATATGAATGTAAATGGTGGTTCGTGGTACGGGGTTGGTAATGTGTAGAATAGTCGTGATAAAACATGTAAACCATTATTAGTTATAGATCTAACAGAATTCTAAGCCTATATATAGAACTAGCTTTTGACCCACACACGGACAAAGGACAAAAGACATTGAACCATGGTCCTTGTGCCACCTCTGTAAACGAAAATCAATGATCCAGGTAATATCGCCAATAGGGTTGTGGACCATGGACCATGATCAGATGATCAGAATTGAATATGATCATGATCTGTGGTTTAGGGAGCAGAAAAGGGGGGAATGACTTCCCCCCTTCCGAGCTAGCTAGGCGACCAGCTTAATAAACCCGCACTTGACATCGTACTTGATATCAGCAGGGGTCATACGCTTGGTGTCAAGGACTTCTTTGACCGTCATCCCGTTAAACTCTTGGTGACGTTCCACGTTATGAGCCGCACGAGCGAGTTTACCAGTTGCCGTATAAACGGAATTGGCGTTTAACCCACTAATCAGAGTCTCCTTAGCTTTAGGAGCAACTTTAGCTACGTTTGATTTAGCCATTTTTCTTTACCTCGGGGATTTGTTAGTAGTAGTTATAAATTAATAATCCCATACTTAACTTATATATTTATTCTACCTTAAGTAAAGTTAAAAGTAAAGCATTAATTTATATTAATTTACGATCATGATCTGTGGTCTTCCTGGACCCACCCCACCCACCCACCACAATGTAAATGTAATGTAAACATAATGTAAATGTAATGTAAACCATATTCCGTCTCAGGTGTGGGATGTTGGTGCCCCCCACCCCACCCACCCACCACACACGGGCTATAATTTTAGGTATAAAAAAAGGGCTACGGTTTTACCCGTAGCCCTACCCGCTAAGTTTTATACTAGCTTAATAAAACCTTTATTTACGTCGTACTTTATGTCCGCGGGGGTTAGTACCGTAGGCTTTATAGCTAGTATTTCTGCTACGGTTTTACCGCTATAGGCTAGGTGCCTATCCGCGTTATGTTGGGCGCGGGCTAACTTACCCGTAGCGGTATAAACCGCGTTAGCGGGTAAACCGCTTATTAATTTAGCGGGCGCGCTTTTAGGCGCGGGCGTAGCTTTTAGTACGTTAGTAGTTTTAGCCATTATTATTATTACCTTAAGGGTTTTATAAAATAGTTAAATAGTACCCTTTTAACTTTTTAACTATAGTAAAAGTATAACTTATTAAGGGTTAAAAGTATATAGTAAAGTAAAGTAAACCTTTTTTTAAAAAGTAGGGTAATAATTAATATAAAGGTTTTTAAATTTTTTTTAGCCGCCCACCCACCCACCCACCCATAAATAAAACCCCCCTACCCCCTTTATTTTAAAGCCGTATATAGTACGCCTTTACGTGAGTTTTAGATCCACGTTCCATAGTATATTTACTTTTACCCCTATTCCAACTACACTATACAAAGAAAACAACATTCCAAAAATTTTTGCAGAATTTTTTATGCCAACAGACCCAATATACGACGAGATATTAAACATAGATCTTCTCAATGATCTTCCCTATCCACCGTCCACTGCGGAAACTCCATTCGGAAGAGAACCAGAACCACGAGCACCACCCACAGGGAGAAGAAGCAGATTCAGTAAGCACGACCCTCTTCTTACCCCAGCACGAGCAACTTGGTTCGGAGGCTTGGTAACTCCAGGGTCAGGGTCTGCCATGGATGTTGCTGGAGAATATCCAGCTTTCCCAGCTAAAGAAGCAACTATAGAAGAAATGGTTTCTGGTCCAAAAATGCCCAGCTATGCAGAAAACGTGAGACAAAAAGAATGGTTAGATGCTGGATTACAAGGTCTCGGTGTCGCAGGAGATGCTATGTTCGCTCTTCCTCTTGTTGGGTGGCTCCCAGCTGCCACTGCTAAAACCTTTAGTACAACAGCAAGAGCATTACGGGCTGCCTTTAAGGCAGATATAACAAGCGGCACTAACGCAGTACCAAAGGTAGATTGGGATGTTAGATACGTTACTAAAAATAAGGACGGTGTTCCAGCAGGTGAATTAAGCGTATCAGAAAAAACAGAGCAAAATCCTGCTGTCAGTTTGATAGATCTGGCTATGGAGTCTCACATAGCTAGCGGAGCTATAAACCCTAATAAATCATACCCTGTTAAATTTTTCATAGATACATTAAGGAAATACGGGTATGAAGGAGGACAAGGGCACAGTAGGAATATACAAACCCAACTAGACGAGGGACTTGGGCATTTAGACCTATCTGGTAATGTTGTAAAGATGGAATTAGGTGGAAAAGAAATTACAATGGGTGAGCCACCGCCTAAATACAGCTTCACCCCTGACGAGTTTCTCAGGGAAGTAAAAAAAGGAAAACCAAGAATAGAGACAACAAAAGCAGAATTTACCCCAGAAAATTATAATTTTGGACAATTTAGTTGGGGAGAGCCAGAATTATTGGGAGAAACAGTAATCTATACCCAGCGTGGAGGACCGAAGGCTTGGGGAGTGAAGGGAGGGAATGATCTTGTTTCTAATTGGGAACATTCTCCATTTGTACCAGAATTTCCTAACCCTAGAACTACTAGAGAATCCTTAACTCGAAAAGTACCTGTCGAATATGGAGAAGTTACCCATAATTATTGGCACCCAGAGCAAGGGGAAGCCCCATATGAAGGTAAATTCAGAGCCTCTTATACCCATGAGATTGCTGAACCTACTTCCAGTGAAGTGCATAAGATTAATAACCCAGCACCTCCAAAAGAAAATCGTATTTTTCATAGTAGATATAATATTTATGACATCGATGGGCAAAGACTCATGTATGCTTCCGAAGGACAAGCCGATGCATATAAATTTTTTGGCACCGCAGATGAAGCAGCTAATTCTCCGAAGATAAGATATTTAAAAAATACTGATCAGTCTATGGATATGAATATGTCAATAGCAGATGAAATGGTAAAATTCAGTCAAACACCAAATGCAGGAGATTTGACTAGATTCAGGTCAGATCTTGATCTTAAACAAGCCCAGGATCTAGAATACGGATTTGAACCACATGTAACTACAAAAAATTGGGATGACTGGAGTACGAAAGTAGAAAAACAAGGGAGTGTTTATGAAATAAACGACCTTTACGACGACCTATTAAAGATAGCAGATGAGGAAGAATTCGCCTATAGGAAACTTTTATTAGAAAATGAACAAAGTCCATTTTTTAATAATCCAGCACACCTAGATGGTGTATTAAGAACAGAGGCTCTGAATAGAGATGCGATGGGGGTTACGGGTTCAGCCTCAGCGAGATTCCTTAATAAGGAACCACAAAGAACTGCCCATAGACACGTATACGACACTCTCCTTGAACTAGACAAAAGAAAAATAGCTAAAGGTCAACCAAGTTTGTATGATATGCCTCCGTACGGACAAGATCTACCACCTCCCCACACAGGTTCACGTGAAACTTTGATAGGTCAGGGAGATAGATTAAAAATTACTTTCAATGATCAAAGACAGGCAGTACAAACAAACATAGAAGAAGTAGTTACTATTCCTGTTCGAGATGATATAAATCTTCCCGCATTCAATGAATGGTTTCCCTTACACGTTAAAACTATGCTTCAGACAGGAGCTACTAAACACGTAAATGCAGTTCGTTTTCCTGTTAATGGAAGAGCAGTCACACACGCTAGGATAGAGGCAAGTCCCATGCTACCTCGTCAGTTTATTGAGGAACAAACAACGGGTGTGGGGGGTATGCAACAACAAAACAGGATATTTGATTACTTTTCCACAGAACCAAGCGAAAAAGCGATTAATTTAGGAAAGACGTATGATAAGCATGTAAAAAAGGCATTAAAACAAATGGAACGTGAATATGGTATAGAGATTCCTTGGAAATATGTTGAAGACAGTAATGGACAAAAATTTATAGAGATAGATTTAAACAGTGAACTCGCTAAGGACTTAGAAATTGTACACTATAACCGTGGCGGTGCTGTTTATAAAAAACCTCTCATGAACCTTAAATACTAGGAAATTTATGGCGACGTTATCAGAAATGGGACCGATAGATAGAGAGACTTCTTGGCGAGATCGTTTACGCGAGATGATGCTTTTAAAATATGGTAGAAAAGGTAAAAATATTGCCGAAGGTCTCGTAGGTGAAAGTGAAGAAAATAAATACCTGAACTATTTAGCAAAAGAATACGGTACATACGACCTGAGTAGTTTACCACCCGAAGTTTATCAAGATATACCCGAAACTCGTCCACTTTCTGAAATGAAAAATATAGGTTCTGGAGGAGGAATATCAGACATTGGAGCAGCAGACGCTTTATTAATGGGCATGGCACCCTATTCTTGGCCAGCAGCACTCACTGAATCTGGAGTATTGGGCGCAGACGCAGCTGGCGAGTATCAAAAAGGCAATACTCTTGGTGCAGCTATAATGGGCTCATTAGCAGGAGTTCCTCCTTTATTAAGGTATGGTTTTGGTTCAAAAACACCACCAGTGGGGACGAGTAAGGTTGTGGATGAAGTAGATGAATTTAAAAATATACCCTATCCTGAAGGTTTTAAAGATGGACGGAAGTCTAATTGGTATATGGACTCTAACACGGGAAAGGTTTATAAAAAGACACCAGAAGGAACATTTAAACAACAATTCCACACTGTTCCAAACTTTGTTCGCAAAGTACAAAGCGAAAGGGGATTTCCCCCCACCATTCATAAGTCCGAAGCTGAATGGATGGGTAGTTCTGTAGAACCGAAGGTAACTGGTCCTGGTGGTTATTTATTTGGGGAGACAGTAGGAAAAACAACTAGACCCAATCCTTTCGAGTCCGCTCCAACAGACGACGTCCCGAGCATGGAGTACGAGCAAGACATGATAGAATTCGGTAAAAGTTTTAGAAAACTTCTTGAGGACACTGATGCACCAGATCCTAAGTGGGCACGGGAAGAAGAACTAGACATAGGGCGACGAAGAGTGTTACAAGGTATCGGAGCTTTAGGTGCCACGGCTGCTGTTCCTGTAGGGAAAATATTCGATGCACCCGTAGCAAAGGGGGTTGCCGCTGTGGTTCCTGGAGTAGCAAAATTAACTCCACCTGCTGCTGGAGCATTAATAGGCAACGCAGAAAATCCAATATTCAATATGCTTTCCCCCGCAACTACAAAAGTTGGTGCTTTACTTGAAAATAGTCCAGTGTTAAAAAATCTTAAACATTGGGATCTGATAGATCCTATAGAGAAAGCTACGTTCGACTATCCACTAAATGATCTTTTTCATAAACTAAATAAGATTCCAGATTTAAATAAACTCTCTAAAGCTGAACTAAAAGAGATATTTGAAGAAAGCGCTAAATTTCATTCTAGTGGACCTGGAGGGTTTGCAGATATACCAAATGGAAAAGAGATAGCAGATGAATTTTACAAAATAATGACGTCTGATGACTTTATGAAGCATACTCTAAATACATTAGAAGAAGGTAAACAAATAATCAGGAGTAACCCCAAACTAGCAAAAGCGATGCAAAAACACTACGATATAATGAAAAAAATTGAGGAAGCAAAACCAGAACATTGGGACACTATGGACGTAACACACCCTGGACTGTACGAGGAATATCTGAAGTCCAATGATCAACTGGATGAAATTGTAAAGGAGCTTGATTTAGAGAAACTTTTTTCGCAGGCAGGAACAGCTCAAAGACGTCCTGGACTGTACACTAGAGCAGGTGGAAAACTTAATGTCCTTTACGAAGAGGGTGGTGGCGCAATTAACAGACAATTGATACCAACCGAAGTGCCCCGTGACTGACGATCTTTTAAAAAATGTAGAACGACTTCCTGAAGAAGTTTTAAAAGAACATCTAGAACTCACTGAACGTCTTGGTGAAATAGAAAGAATAGAAGAATGCCAAACTAATTTTTTATCTTTTGTTAAATCTCAGTGGGGAGGATTTATAGAAGGGGCGCACCATCGTAAAATGGCGAATGCTTTTGACCGTATTGCTAAAGGCAAGATAAAACGGTTAATCATAAATATGCCTCCTCGGCACACGAAGTCTGAATTTGCGTCTCATATGTTTCCTGCATATTTGGTGGGGCGTAATCCGTCTCTTAAGATTCTTATGGCAACTCACACGGCAGATCTTGCTGTTAAATTTGGTAGAAAGATTCGTGACTTAATAGCTTTAGAAGAATATAAAAAGATATTTCCTAGTGTTGCTTTAAACCCTGATTCAAAAGCAGCAGGAAAATGGGAATTGCTTAATAGTAAAGAACCCACTATTCGAGGAGAATACTACGCAGCTGGTGTGGGCGGTGCTTTGGCGGGTCGTGGTGCTGATTTGTTTATTATTGATGATCCGCACTCAGAACAAGATGCCATGAACCCTAAGTCAATGGAGGATACTTATGACTGGTATACTTCTGGTCCTCGTCAACGTCTTCAGCCAGGAGCAGCTATTGTCATAGTCATGACAAGATGGAACGTTAATGATTTAACAGGTCATTTACTTAGAGATGCTGCTAGAGATCCTAAAGCAGATCAATGGGAAGTTATTGAATTACCTGCTATACTACCTAGTGGTAAGGCACTTTGGCCAGAATATTGGAAAATAGAAGAATTAGAATCAGTAAAGGCTTCTCTACAAGGTGGACCTAAATGGCATGCTCAATACATGCAAAACCCAACTTCAGAAGAAGGTGCGTTAATTAAGCGGGATTGGTGGATGGAATGGCCAAATAAAGAACCACCAAAATGTGAGTATCTTATACAAAGCTATGATACCGCATTCTTAAAAAGTGAAATGGCAGACTATTCTGCTATAACAACATGGGGAGTATTCTATCCAGAAGGAAGATTGGGCGGGGATGAAATATATAGTGGGGATGCTCCTCATATAATTCTTTTAGATGTTATTAAAAGTAGGTATAATTTCCCTGAGCTTAAAGGAATGGCACTTAAACAATATGAACATTGGTCACCAGATATCGTTATTATAGAAGGTAAAGCTAGTGGTCTACCTTTAACACAAGAGTTGAGAAATTTGGGAATACCTGTTCAAAACTTTGTTCCATCTAAAGGTAGTGATAAAGTAGCACGAGTAAATTCTTGTGCTCCACTATTTGAATCTGGTATGGTTTGGTATCCTGATACAAAATGGGCACACGAGGTAATTGAAGAATGTGCAGCTTTCCCCGCAGGAGATCACGACGACTTAGTAGACTCTACAACACAAGCTCTCATGAGATTTAGACAAGGTGGATTTATAAAACTTCCCTCGGATTATGAGGAAGAAGTTTTATATCGAAAGAAAATGAGTTATTATTGATTAATCAATAGGATTCTACACTATGGCAATAGAAGCACAAAGATATGTAAATAAGGGTGAAAATCTTTTAGAAGAAAATATACCAGAAGAATTAACGGTAGAACTTCCTGAAGAAATGGATATTCAGGGAGAAAATACTTCAGAATTTCAAGTATCTCCCGATGGCGATGTAACTCCAATTATGGAGTCAGAAGAAGCACTAGCGACTGATCATAATGTAAATCTTACTAATATTCTTGATGACAGTATGCTTGCTTCGCTTAGTTCAGAACTTATTTCAGCCTTTGAAGAGGATAAAAATTCAAGAGATGAATGGCTTACTACTTTTGCCGATGGCTTAGAGCTATTAGGTATAAAATCAGAGGATCGTGATCAACCTTTTCCAGGAGCTAGTGGGGTGACTCATCCGTTACTCGCAGAAGCAGCTACCCAATTTCAAGCTCAAGCCTATAAAGAATTGTTACCAGCTAATGGACCAGTGAAAACTAAGGTACTGGGAGCGGAAACTCCCGAAATTATGGCTCAATGTGCCCGTGTTAAGGAGTTTATGAACTACCAAATCACGGAAGTTATGGAAGAATACGATCCAGATATGGATAGTTTACTATTTTACCTTCCTTTAGCGGGTTCTGCCTTCAAAAAAGTGTATTTTGACTCATTATTAGGTCGTGCAACCGCTAGTTTTGTTAAAGCAGAAGATTTAGTCGTCAGTTATGACACAACCAACCTAGAAACTAGCCCTAGAATCGCTCATGTTGTCACAATGACGGGAAATGACGTCAGAAAAATGCAATTAAACGGTATTTACCGCGATATTGAGCTTGGACCAGCGGGAGAAGGCGAATATGACGATGCAAAAGACAAAATTGACGAATTACAAGGTCTAAGTAAGCCTACTAGCGACTATAATGAGTATACTTTATTAGAACTTCACGTTAATTTAGAGCTAGAAGGGGTAGATGAGTATGATTTTGCTGTTCCTTATATAGCTACTATATTAGAAGATTCAGGAGAAATCCTCGCAATACGTCGAAATTGGGAACAAGGGGATGAATTATTTAGGAAAAAAGAGTATTTTATACACTATAAATTCCTCCCAGGACTTGGATTTTACGGTTTTGGTCTAATTCACATGATTGGAGGGTTAACTAAGTCAGCTACTTCAATATTAAGGCAGCTTATAGATGCTGGAACACTAAGTAATTTACCAGCAGGGTTTAAAGCGCGTGGTTTAAGAGTACAGGGCGAAGATGAGCCTTTACGTCCAGGAGAATTTAGAGATGTAGATGTTCCTGGTGGAGTAATCCGTGATGCACTATTACCTCTTCCTTATAAAGAACCTAGTGCTGTACTTAGTCAATTATTAGGCGTTCTTATTGATTCAGGCAGACGGTTTGCAAGTATAGCTGATATGCAAGTTGGTGACATAGGTAGTCAACAACTTCCTGTAGGAACGACGGTAGCAATGTTGGAACGCGGTACAAAGGTGATGTCCGCTATTCATAAACGGTTACATTTTGCACAGAAAAAAGAATTTAGACTTTTAGCAAATGTTTTTTCTAGATCGCTACCACCTTTTTATCCTTATCCAGTAGCGGGAGGAAATCAAGAAATTAAACAAGCTGATTTTGACGATAGAATAGATATAGTTCCTGTAAGTGATCCCAATATATTTAGTATGGCTCAACGTGTTATGTTAGCACAACAAGAATTACAAATGGCACAAGCCGCACCGCAAATACATGATTTACGAGAAGCATACAGGCGAATGTATGAAGCTCTTGAGATAAAAAATATTGAAACAATATTGCCTCCACCACAACAAGTACCCCCACGAGACCCAATCAGCGAACAACAGGCAGCAATGCTGGGGCAACCTATTAAGGCGTTTGAATTTCAAAACCATGAAGCCTATATTGCAGCACATGCTGCATTTATGCAGAACCCTACTATACAGGAAATACCATCTGCCTTGCAAATAATACAAGCAAATATACAAGAACATCAGGCAATGTTGTATAAACAACGAATAGAACAGGCATTAGGAAAACCATTACCAGAAATGGGAGAAGGTCAACAAATGCCTCCAGAAATGATGAATGAAATAGCACTAGCGGCAGCAACTGCGACACAAGAAGTCACAGGTCAGGCAGAAGCGATGGCTAAAGCACTAGAAGATGCGGAAGTTGATCCGATTGTAGAAGTTAAACGTGAAGAAATAGCTCAAAGGGCACAAAGTGATGCTTTACGCGCAGAGGTTGATCAGGCTAAAATAGAATCACAAGAAGCTGTTGATCAGGCTAAAATAGAATCACAAGAAGCTATAGCAGAAATGAAAGTAGCACAAGATAGGGAAGAGGCTCTTTTAAAGGCTCGAGATAGTATTAATAAATCGTACGGTCAAGTCTTAAAAGATGTAAGAGACTCAGACACAAAAACAAGAGGGAATTAGTATGAAAGATACAACTAAGTATAGAAAAGTAAATTTTCCAGCTCCAGATAAAATTAATTTGGCTAAACCTGTTAAAACAATAGATATCCTTGATAAAAAGGTTTTTGGTAAAGGTCAAAAAACAGTTCAAGGAAAAGGTGCTGCTACACAAGGCACTAAGTTTAATAGAAGTCCAAGCGGAGTTAGATAAGTTAAGTGAGTGAATCACCTGAAGCATTTGTATATAATGCTACACTAGACCGTATTGTTGATGGAGACACATTTGATTGTGTCCTAGATCTTGGCTTTGATGTAAAACTACACAAGCAAAGAGTACGTTTAGCAGGTATAGATACACCTGAGTCCAGAATTAATATAAAAAGATATCCAGAAAGAACCAATGAAAAAGTTATGGGCAAAGCTGCAAAAGAACGGTTAAAAGAACTTTGCACAGGGAAGTTCAAACTTAAATCTTTAGGGAAAGGAAAGTATGGAAGAATTTTAGGTGTCCCGTACACAGAAGACGGTGAAGATATTTGTCAAAAACTAATATCAGAAGGTCATGCTGTTGAGTACTGGGGTGGAAAGAAAACAAAAATTTGGGGAGAAGAATAATGCCAAAAGTGGGTAAAAAACATTTCTCTTATGGTAAAAAGGGAAAAAGTGCTGCAAAAAAGTACGCTAAAAAAACTGGTAAGAAAATCAGTTATTACGGTGGTGGTGGAAAAGTTAAAAAAAGAACAGGTAGGAAAAGAAGGAAATAATGGATCCAATTTATTTAATAGAAAAATCCTTAAAAGAATTAAGGAAAAGGGAAGAAGAATTAACAGAAGTCTTGAAGACAGGTGGTGTTCAAGATTGGGTAGGATATCAAAGAATTCTTGGGGAACTTTCAGGTCTGAGTACTGCTGAGAAAATTATAATAGACCTGCAAAATAATAAAGGACAAAAAGATGAGTATTGAAAGTACTCCTATTCCAGATCATGTCAGCAGACATGAATACACTGAATATGATGCAAATGGTTCTCCTGTAGAAGAAATTAAAGAAGTATTTACACCCGAGACAATTTGTGAAGATGAATCTCTTATAGAAAAACTCCCCGCCCCAACAGGGTATAGAATGTTAATACTTCCTTTTACTCAAAAATCGGTTACAAAAGGTGGTATTATGTTGGCTGACTCTTACCTTGAAAAAGAAAGACTAGCCACTAATGTTGGTTTCGTAGTATCATTGGGACCAGATGCTTATAAAGATAAACAGAAATTCCCTAACGGTGCTTGGTGTAAATCAAGAGATTGGGTAATTTTTGGAAGATACGCAGGAGCAAGAATCAAAATTGAAGATGGTGACCTGCGCTTATTAAACGACGATGAAGTTTTAGCTGTTATAAGTAGTCCAGAGGATGTACAATAGCATAACTTAACTTTGTCCCGCACTTGGAGAAATAATCATGGCAGAATCCATGCAACAAACCGAAGAAATAGAAGAAGTAGAAATAGAACTAAAAGAACCTGAAAGTGAAGAAGAAAAAGAAGTAAATGTCGTAGAAACTGAAAAAGCGGAAAAAACGGAAGAAAAATCAAGTGATAAAGAAGTTGAAGACTTTAGTGAAAATGTCAAAAAAAGAATTAATAAACTAACATATAAGATACGAGAAGCGGAAAGAAGAGAAAAAGCAGCTATTGAATATGCACAAAATGTACAGAAAGAATTAAACAAAACTAATGAAAACCTTTCAATAAAAGATAAAAGCCTATATGATGAATATAGCGCAAGAGTTGAGAGTCAATTAGGTGTTGCGGAAAATAAATACAAGCAGGCACTTGATCTTAGTGACACGGATGCCATATTAGATTCTCAAAAGGATATTGCTAAACTTGCGGTAGAATTAGAAAGTTTGAAACGTGTAAGACCTGAAAAGGAAGCGAAAGTAGAGGAACCACAACAACAGCAACAACCTCCTCTACAACAAACTGCACCTGCTCCTGATCCAAAAGCTCAGGAATGGGCAAAAAAGAATGATTGGTTTGGCACTGATTTAGCTATGACAACAAGTGCTTTTGCATTTCATAGACAATTAGTTGAAGCCGAAGGATTCGACCCTACTTCAGATGATTATTATAAAGAAGTAGATAAAAGAATGGAAGAGTCTTTTCCTCATAAATTAGGAAAAACTCCTCAAAACGTTCAAGATAATGTTGTTGTTTCTAGTCCAGGGACTAGAGGTAGAACAGGAAAAGGACGCGTAGTAAAGTTAACACCAAGTCAAGTTTCAATAGCAAAAAGACTCGGTGTTCCACTTGAAGAATATGCTAAACACGTTAAGTAAAGGAGAATAAAATGTCAGTTGAAGCTAGTAATGAAGAAATGACAAAATCAGATCGAACTCCTCGGTCTGCTATTAGTCGAGACAAAGAGTCTCGTCCGAAACCATGGCAACCTCCGTCTTTATTAGACGCACCAACCCCACCCGACGGGTTTGTGTACAGATGGTTACGAGAATCTACTGTAGGCGTGGATGATAAAGCGAATATGTCTAAACGTATTCGTGAAGGATGGGAACCTGTGAGAGCAGAAGAACATCCTGATTTTGAAGCCCCAACTGTAGAAGATGGTAAGCATGCTGGCGTAATCGGTGTAGGTGGGTTAATATTAGCTAAGATGCCAATCGAGACCGTCGAACAACGACGCGAATATTACAGAAATATGTCTGCAGAACAAATGGAAGCTGTCGATTCAAATCTTATGCGAGAAAGTCATTCTTCTATGCCTATCAGTGCTCCTGATAGAAGTACAAGGGTTACTTTCGGAAGTGGCGGTTCTAAGAAATAATTTTTTAGAACTTATATTAATTTTTTTATAGAGGTATAGAAAAGTGGCAAATACAAATGATCCTAATGGATTCACACCAGCCTATCATATGACTGGTGGGACTATCAGACCATCTGAGTTTGCTATCCAGAGCGGTGCTACGGGCGATATTTTTTCTGGCGATGTAGTTAAACTTTCTTCTGGATACGTTCTTCAAGGTGGGGCAACCGATGCTCCCTTAGGTGTGTTCTATGGTGTTCAATACACCAAAACTGACGGAACTCCTGTTTGGTCTCGAAAATGGCCAACGACTACGTCAACTCTGGGCTCTGCAAATGCTAAAGCATATGTATACGCTGATCCTGATATTGCATACGAGGCTCAATTTACTGGGACTCCAAGTCAATCAGAAGTTGGAAAAGTGCATACAATCTCTACAACTGCAGGGGATACTAACAACAATCGTTCGAAAGAAGGTGTGACTACGACTACTGCTAGTGGTATAGCAAAATTAGTGGATTATGTGGCTCGTCCAGATAATACTGCTAATGCGCAATACGCTAGAGGGTATTTCATATTCCCAGCTTCTACGTTCGGCAATGACTAAACGGTGACATAAATGGCTATTAACCGAGCACAACTCGTTAAAGAACTCGAGCCAGGACTGAATGCACTTTTTGGTCTCGAGTATAATCGTTACGAGAATGAGCACTCTGAAATTTTCGATACAGAAAGTTCAGACCGTGCGTTTGAGGAAGAAGTGATGCTATCAGGCTTCGCGCAAGCTCCAACAAAAGGAGAAGGTGCGGCAGTAACCTATGACACAGCACAAGAAACCTTCACATCTCGTTACACCCATGAAACAATAGCTCTTGCTTTTGCATTGACAGAAGAAGCTATCGAAGATAATCTCTACGATACACTTTCTTCTAGATATACACGAGCATTGGCACGTTCCATGGCTAACACGAAACAAGTTAAAGCTGCAAATGTGTTGAATAACGCATTTTCAACCTCCTATCCAGGAGGAGATGGCAAACCTCTTTTAACTACTGACCACCCAACCCTAACGGCTGGGGATCAGAAGAATGAGCCAAGCACAGCTGCAGATCTTAACGAAACTTCGTTGGAAAATGCATTAATTGATATCTCTGCACTTAAAGATGAAAGAGGAATCAAAGTAAATGTTCAAGCTAGGAAATTAATTGTTCCTCCTCAGCTACAATTTGTTGCTGATAGGTTGTTACAAACTCCTGGAAGAGTGGCTACAGCTGACAATGACATCAATGCCATGAGAAATATGGGCATGTTGCCAGAAGGTTATGTTGTTAATCACTATTTGACAGATACTGATGCATTTTTTATTAAGACAGACAGTCCTAATGGGATGAAGCATTTCGAAAGAGCAGCTATGTCAACAGGCATGGAAGGTGATTTTGAAACTGGAAATGTTCGATATAAAGCACGTGAACGCTACAGCTTCGGTTGGAGTGACTGGCGTGGTATATATGGATCTCCAGGCGCATAAGTCTATCTAAAGTGGTGAATTAGAGAGGGGTCTTCGGATCCCTTTCTTTTTTGTGTTTAATAATATAGAATAAATTATCTAGGGGTGTATTAATTGTTCTATAGACTGACCTAGCAGACAGAGCCAAGACTATAGAATTTATTTCCAAAGGAGGAAATAATTATGGCAAACTCAAGTTTTAGCGGACCAGTCAGGTCCAAAAACGGTTTTATAACTTACCGAGTTAATAGTACAACAGGAACAGAGACTACTTACGGAACTAGAGAAGGTGGTCAGTACGCTATAGGCAGTGTAACTGGAACAAGTTCAATATTAGGTTTTGCGCCTACAGACTTTTTTACAGGTAAAGGATCTAACCCAGACTCAGTTATCAACCCTTTTGCAAGTGGAACTACATCAGTAGAGGATTCTTTAGGAAACGATATTCCTTTAGGATCAACTCTTCACTACGGTGACAGAGTATTTAGATATGGTTTAAATGGCGGTGTTGCGTTAACAGCAGGAAAACTTGTTCAAACTATTGTTGGAACAAAAGCTGATCACCAAGACTTAGCCCCAACTGCAGCAGTTGCCGCAGGTGAGTATGAGATTTCAGTAGAAACAGCAGGAACTGACCTTACTTTAAATCAGTATGCAGGTGGTTATCTTTATGTAAATGATGGTGATGGGGAAGGACAATGTTTAAAAGTTAAGTCTAATCCAGTACACGATCATTCGGATGATCCTTCAGTTGTAATAACATGCCACGATGCATTAGCTACAGCAATAGCAACTTCATCTAAAGTTTCTTTAATGTCAGATCCTTGGTCTGGACTTGTAGTTGCACCAGCAGCAGAAACGGGCGCAGTAATGGGGTGTCCCCTTGTTGATATGGCAGCTAGTGCTTATGGTTGGTTCCAAACTTATGGACCAGCAGCAGTACTAACAGTAGGAACTGTAGTGCTTGGGCATAATGTAGTGAGATCAGCAACAGTTGCAGGTGGCGTAGCCCCAGCAACAAGCGACATCTTAGATATCGTTGGTACGTGTATGTTGGTTGATGTAACTACTGATTATTCGTTAATCAAGCTAAATATATAAGTGGGGTAAACTATGGCTAATACAGTCACAGGTCCAACTAATCAGTTTGACATTGAACGAAAATTAATTGTTTATTGTTCTGTTCTTTCAGACGGAAGTGCAAGTAGCACTACACTGGTTGACGTTTCAGCGTTAAATACTTCTGTAATAACTGGTGAATCTTGTGCGCATGTTTCTTTAAATAAGATTTGGTACACTGTTAGTGGATCTCCAGATGCACCTGCTTCTTTAGATTGGGATGCTACCACTGACGTAACTTTTTTAACCTTATCTTATGATAATTCTTTTGATTTTAGTACATTTGGAGGATTAAAGAATACGGCAGCTTCAGGATATTCTGGGGATGTACTTTTTGTGATACCTTCTACTTCTGACGCGGGGAATGAATATACAGTTTGGTGTGAATTCTTAAAGTATTACGAAGCTCCTGGGTCATAAATAATGGCCACATCAGGCACTAAGACTTTTGCATTAACTATAGCAGACGCTATAGAAGAATCATATGAATTAGCGGGTTTAGAGCTAAGAACTGGATATGATGCGGAGACTGCTCGACGATCTTTAAATGTAATGTTTGCTGATTGGGCAAACAGAGGTGTTAATTTATGGACTGTTGAGCAAGTTTCCCTTACATTAACTGGTGGGACAGCTAGTTATACACTTAATTCTTACGATATTGATATATTATCTGCAGTTATACGATACACAGAAAATAGCAAAACGACAGATATTCAACTCCAACGTATAGGAAGAAGTGAATACTTGAGTATTCCTAATAAAGAATCAAAATCTAGACCAACTCAGTATTTTTTAGATCGACAAACAACACCTGTTCTACATTTATGGCCAACACCTGATTCCACTAAAACGTACACATTTTTATCGTATAGAGTACAAAGAATGGATGACGTTACAGCATCCGCCCAAGACCCTGAAGTTCCTTCACGATTTATTCCTTGTATGGTTTCTGGTTTAGCGTATTATATAGCTTTAAAGAAAAATCCAGAAAAAGCTATGTTATTAAAAGAACAATATGAGCAAGATTTTAAATTAGCATCTGATGAAGATAGAAATAGAGCTCCTTTAATGTTAATTCCAGCTAGGAGATATTGATGGCATATGCAGTTGGTAAATTTTCCTTAGCTCAATGTGATAGATGTGGATTTGTTTATAAATATTTAGAATTAAAAGAAGAATGGAATGGTTTTAGAGTTTGTGAAGAATGCTATGAGCCAAAACAACCTCAATTAAAACCTAGTCCAAATCCTATAGATCCTGAAGCATTAAGAAATCCAAGACCTACAGAACCTGCACCAACAACAGGATATGGTATAGTTAAAACAGAAAATACTAAAAATTCTGACGGGGTGAGCGGTATTTCTATGGATATAGCACATAATGATCCTATAGGATCAAGTTTTTATATGGAGGAAGTTACAGGTAGTTTAGGTACTGTAACAATTAGTGTAGGATAATATAATGAGTTGGACTTATTCTAATTTAAAAACTGCGATACAAAATTATGCAGAAAGCACTGAAACTTCTTTCACCACAAATTTAGATAATTTTATAAAAACAACAGAAGAACGTATTTTAAAAGGGGTCCAATTAGACGATTTCAGGAAAAATGTAACAGGAAGTAGTGAATCAGGTAATACATATCTTGCGATGCCTTCTGATTATTTATCTCCTTTTAGTTTAGCAGTGATAGATGGGGATAGTAATTATAATTATTTATTATTGAAACACGTCTCCTTTATAAGAGATTATACTCCTGTAGCTGCTACAACAGGAGAACCAAAATATTACGCAGAGTTTGACGAGGATACTTTTATAGTGGCACCTACACCAAATTCAAATTTTACATTTGAATTGCATTATTTTCATAGACCATCTTCCCTAATTTCTGCTGGAGATTCTGGTACAACTTGGCTTTCAACAAATGCACCTAATGCTTTATTGTATGGCAGTTTAATAGAAGCGTTAGTATATTTGAAAAGTTATGAATCAATTCCTATATATGAGCAAAGATTTCAAGAAGCTCTTGTTCAAATGAAAAACTATGGTGAGGGGAAATCCACTAGAGATCAGTTTAGATATGATCAAGTACGAAGAACCCCTCAATCATGAAAATAAAGGAACTTGAAGGCAAAGAAATTGCAATAGTCGCCATGGGAGAAAGCCAATTAGACTTTCATCTTGCTATTTCTCATAGTAAAGAATATGATGAAGTTTGGGCAATAAATGCTATGGCTGGAATCATCAAGGCGGATAGAGCATTTATGTTAGATCCTGCTAGTAGATTTTTAGATACAGATAATGCAGGAACACAAACAGGACTTATGAGAAAAACACTTATTTCTCATCCAGGTCCAATCTACACCTGTGAGTTAGATAAAAGATGTCCAGGATTAGTAGAGTATCCTCTTTTAGAAGTAGTTAAGGAAACTGATTGTTCTTACTTAAACAATACTGTTCCTTTTGCTATTGCTTTTGCTTTATACAACAGAGTTGGTAGAATTAATTTATTTGGAATTGATTTCACCTATAAGGGTAATTTACATTTTGCAGAAGCGGGTAGATCTTGTGTTGAGTTTTGGTTATCAAAATGTATAACAGCAGGAGTTGTTATAAGTATAGCGCCAAGATCTGGACTTTTAGATACAGATATACCTGTACAGGATAAGATTTATGGTTATCATCGTTTAGAAGATCCACCTTTAGTTATGTTTGATCCAGATACAAAAGAATTTTATACAGTAGGATATAAGAAATATAAGGAAGCTGTTGAAAAACAACAAAGAGAAGAAGCTGAATTAGTTCCTATTTTAAATACCCCACCAGAAGCAAAAAGGTATTAAAAATGATAGAAATAGATACTAAAGTTTCATTAGGAGAAGTGGGGGTTTCTACCACTCATTATAGGGGTCATCCTCCTGAATATTGGGCAAAACGATGTACTCAAAGAATATGTGGTATTTCTGAAGGAGTTGCTCCCCATATTAGACAACAGGCAGAAGCATACCAACTAGCTATTTATAATGCAATACTTTATTATATAAAACAGAGTATTAATAGTGAAATATGCACTATAAAACATGTTCTTAATAAACAAGGTCATGAAGATTTAGCAACAATATTACAGGAGTTAAAATAATGGCAATTACGTCTACCTTAACAACTAGCTTTAAAAAAGAACTTTTAGAGGCTAAACATAATTTTTTAGCTTCTGGTGGAAACTCTTTTAAACTAGCTTTATACACAAGTTCAGCAACGATGGGAGCTGCAACTACTGCATATACAACAACTAATCAGGTGAGTGGAACTAATTACAGCGCTGGTGGATCAGCATTAACTAATATAAACCCTACAAGTGGTGGAACAACAGGTTTCACAGATTTTGCGGACTTAACTTTTGGAACTGCTACTGTCACAGCTCGAGGATGTTTGATCTACAATGATACTAATTCAGATGTATCCGTAGCCACCATAGATTTTGGTGGAGATAAAACATCAACAGCAGGTGATTTCACAGTTGTATTTCCCGCAGCAGCAGCAAGCACAGCTATCATTAGAATAGCCTAGTTCTTTAAAAATGGCCAACATAACAGGTTGGGGACGAGGTACTTGGGGTCAGCTCACTTGGGGTGAGCCAATTCCTGTCACACTTTCTGGTTTAGCGGGAACTTCTGCATTAGGAACGGTTACTGTTGATGCCGAGGCTAATGTAACTCTTTCAGGTCAAGCTGCAACTTCTGCGCTAGGTGGGGTTGGTGTAAATGGTGATGCAGTTGCTAATGCACCTAGTGCTGTAGCTACTTTAGGATCAGTATCAGTTGATGTAGACGGTGAAGCTAATGTATCTGTAACTTTAGGTGCAGCTACTTCCGCGCTTGGTACTGTAACCATTTACGAAAATGAAAGAGTTAGTGTTACTCTTGGTGAAATTGCAGCCACTCTCGGTACTTTAACTATAGCAGCTAAAGCGACCGCAACTTTAACAGGATTAGAGGCGACGACTAATACACCATTTGTTACGGTTTGGGGGCTGATAGATGATAGCCAAACACCTAATTGGTCCGCGATATCTGATTCACAAACACCAAATTGGAGCTCAATAGATGATAGCCAAACCCCAGATTGGGAAGAAGTAGCTTAACTATTGATCAAAAAAGTATTATTATATATACACAGATATGAGGAATAAAAAATGGCAACGTATGTAAATGATTTAAGATTAAAGGAAATTGGCACTGGCGAATCTAGTGGAACTTGGGGAAGCGAAACCAATACAAATCTCGAATTGATTGGTGAAGCATTTGGTAGTGGCTCGGAAGGAATAACAGGCACTACGCATACCATCACTATGGCTGATGGAACTTCAGACGCAGCGAGAACTATGGCAATGACCCTGACAGGGTCTATTACTGCATTAAACACAGTTACGCTTGCACCGAATACAGTCAATAAAGTCTGGGTTATCCAGAACTCGGCAGGTTACGCAGTAACAATTTCACAAGGCACAGGTGCCAATGTCGTTATTCCCAATGGCGGAATTAAGATGGTGGTCGCTGATGGAGCAGGTGCAGGAGCAGCAGTTACTGATGTACTGGATTTAACAGGTGGTACAGGTAACGTAGCACTGGGTTCTGGTTCTTTAGGTACAGCTTTAACGACAGGAACAGATAACGTAGCCATAGGTGAAGCGGCACTGGATGCAGTCACTTCTGGAACAGACAATACCGCAGTCGGGGATAATGCTGCTGGGGCAACGACAACTGGTGCTAATAATGTTGCGATTGGTAGTGCTGCATTTTTAGTTAATACCACAGGCGCATCTAATGTTGCAGTTGGTGCTTTAGCACTAGACGCTAATACCACAGGATCAAACAACACAGCAGTAGGTACATCAGCTTTAACAGCAAACACCACGGCTGATTCTAATACAGCAGTAGGTTATGGTGTTTTACAAGCAAACACTACAGGAACAGGAAACACAGCCGTAGGACATAATACTTTAGACGCTAACACCACGGCACATAACAGCACGGCTATTGGTTATAATGCGTTAACTGCGTCTACCACAGCAGCAAATAATACTGCGGTTGGTTCAGAATCTATGGCAGCTACTACCACAGGACATTCTAATACAGCAGTTGGTCAAAATTCTTTAGTAGCAAACACCACGGCTTCTTCTAACACAGCAGTTGGTTATAGTGCTTTAGCAGCAAACACCACAGCAGATTACAACACCGCAGTTGGATTTAATGCTGGCGATTCTATTACTACAGGTACACATAACGTATGTATTGGGTATAATTCTGGCTCTCAAACAAATCTTCTTACAACAGGCGGGGATAATACCTTTTTAGGAAACTATACTTCAGGCTCTGCAACTAGTGCAGGTGGACAAATAGCTATCGGTTATAATGTTCAAACTATAGGAGATAATACAATTACTGTAGGCAGAGGCTCTAATACCGCTTCTTTAGGATTAGATGGTTCAGATACTTCATGGGCAGCAGCTTCCTCAGATGAAAGATTGAAAGAAAATATAGAAACATCCACTGCAGGATTAGCTCTTATAAACGATTTACGACCAGTTACTTATAATTGGAAAAAAGCCAAAGACGTACCTACTGATATGCCTCAATACGTTGAAGGCTCTGAAGAACCAGTATTAGGTTACGAATATGGTAAATTACAACACGGATTTATAGCACAAGAAGCTAAAGTAGCTTTAGATAAACATAGTGAAGATTTAGCAGACGGTTTTAATTTCTGGATAGAGAAAGATGACGGAACGCAAACGATTGCTGACGGAAACCTTATACCTATATTAACAAAAGCAGTACAAGAACTCTCGGCAGAAGTCGAAGAATTAAAAAAACATAAATGTCAATGTACGGAGGAGTAAGATAAGATGGCAATAACAAAAGTAACAGGAGCATTACTTGGTAACTATACAGGAGGCTCTGCAGACGATACAGTAGTTGTAGGAGAAGCTGCTGGAGATGCCATTACTACAGGTACTGATAATACTTTTATAGGGGATAACGCAGGAGGAGCAACGACTACGGCAAGTAATAATGTTGCCGTAGGTTCTAGTGCCTTATTAGTAAACACCACAGGTGATAATAATGTAGCAGTCGGAATGGATGCTTTAACAGCCAACACCACAGGAACTCAAAATGTTGCAGTAGGACAAAAAGCTTTAGAAGCTAATACAACAGCAAATAATAATACTGCTGTAGGTCTTGTTGCTCTTACATTAAATACAACAGGAGCAGAGAATACAGCAATTGGAAAAGGAGCTTTATCTGCAAATA
>VTLG01016225.1_pt1 | contig 49420 bp, 70 predicted proteins | sample 4694571 | NCBI WGS metagenome assembly VTLG01 (sample SAMN12604809, study PRJNA352737) | marine metagenome | biome: ENVO:00000447; feature: ENVO:00000209|ENVO:00000569|ENVO:01000036; material: ENVO:00002151; isolation source: viral sequences binned using virsorter ... | reverse complement strand
ATTTGTATGTGACTGGCTTGCTTGCCATGCACCAGATGGAGTTGGTGTAGTATCTGATAATCCTGCAACTCCTGCAGTTACAGCAGTAACAACCCTATGTGAAAGAGGGTATATTTTATTATTTGCACTTTCACTTGAACCTGATATTTCTATTTCATCTCCTACTGCAAATGGAGAAGGACCATCTGGGGTTGTTGTTGCATCAGTAAATGCAGTTGAAGAACTTGAAATTGTTGCAGGGGCAGTAAAGGTAATATCTGTTCCTGTAACTGTTTTTCTTGTATCATAACCACCAAAATCTCCTGCACCAAAACCTAGTCCTAATTTTGCATCTGAATCACCTGCAACAAAATTTAATGGAGTTATATCTGTAGCTGATCCACTAAGTGAAGTATAAATATATAAATTAGAATTAGTACCAATTGCCATCCATCTATCACCTGTATAGTCTCGCCAAGTAATCATAGCCCTTCCAACTCCAGTAATTGGTGAATCAATTACTTTTTGCCATCCACCTAAAGGTTGTAATCTATTATCTTTCCAACGAACCAAATTACAATCATGCCACCTGCCCTTTGCTTGATAAGCAGTACCATTTTTCCAAACTCCTGGTGGTGGTTGAAAAGGAACTATTTTACCCATTACATTCCTCTGTATTTATTACAATTTAATCTAATTAATGTTTGGTATTCTTTCATCTTTTTTGTGCTCAAATGTAATTTATTTAATTCTTCCAATTTCCAATTTCTAACAGTATAATTCGTGCTACAATCACATCCTAACTGAACCAAAAGTGGTGATATATTTGGGATTATCCTCCTCGTGGACATTGCACAAGCCTCCCATAGAACCCTGATTTGAGACACCGAATACCCATTTAGTTTTGGAGTGATCGCAGAAGTTTTCTCGCACCCAATCAGGCTCGAATTCCACATCAATATCACCAGACTCAAGCTCAAAAGTAATTTCCATTTATTTTCTAGCCTCATCATGTAATTTTTTTAATCTTTTTAAATGCTCTTTTATTTGTTCTTTAGTCATATTACCCATATGTCCAAACAGTTGGTCTTGGTCCTTCACTTGGTGATAAAGAATCTATATGAACAAATCTTTTTGAATGCTCCCCTCTCTGATTCATTCCTATTCCTGAGACACCATATTTTTGAGCAATAGCAAATAATCTCATTGCATCTGCTCCACTTATTAATATATCAACTGCTTTAGCTTTTGTATGTGGTCCATTTTTACCTGTGGATGAAATTTTATTATTGTGGTATTCACATCTAAATCCACTACTTATTTTTAAAGGTCGTTGCATTTCATCTCTAATTGCTTGTAGCATTTTCATAAAATCATTATCCATTTCGGATTTACCACACCCACAATGACACATCATTTCGTTAGTAGTAAAATTTTTTGTTATGTGCATAGTTATCCCCACTAAAATTAATTTTCCAAATTCTCTACGAGAGAGTAAGATACTACCTTTTCGGTAATTTTATTTATTAATACTTTTTTCATATGCTTCTAGAATCTTATCGTCAACTTCATTTTCTGTGGATTCTACAAGCCGTCTTAAAAGTATTAAAATTACTTGCTGTAGTAGCTTCTCCGAAAGCATACTCATACAGAGTGTCTTAACTGTTCCGCCTATTACTGGCGCTAACATTGCTATCATTTCATTTCTCCATTCGTTAAATGGTTTAATTTTTCAGAATTTTGATTTACTTGGAATTTAATAACTTTTATATCTCCTGATAATTCACTTACTGTAATCATAAGCCATGATATGGAAGCTATTACTAAACCCCCTACAACTAAAAGAATATTTTGTGGTGAGATCATTTTTTCGTTTTGCATTTAATGTTTAAAAAATCTTTGTTAATACATTGCCATTTAATTGGTTTGCTTTTTCGTTGATCATCATAAAATCCCATTTCACCCGAAACATTAGAGGAGCATGAAGAAAAAATAATACTACTGATGAGGATTATTCCTACCGCCATTCCCAATATATATTCTTAGATTAGTCACATCTCTTTGTAATTTTTCAATATCATCCCACAAATCATCTGAATCAGATTGCATTACAATAATTGCCTGTTCATTTCTTAATGCTTTTTTTTCTAGATCCATAACTGTTGAAAAAAGCCAACTCACTACTGCTAAAATTCCTGCTACTAAAAATGGCAAAACTGCTTTTACCATCTGTTTTTCAGCTACTGCTTCCATCTGTTTAATAGGCATTGATATTACTCCTCATGTTCTTTTTTATCCTTATACCAATAATCAGTACTCTTCGCCAAAACTGCCACATAAGCCCCAACAAGAATATTGACAAGGTCCCTCGATGTTTCTTTAACCTCTGCAAAAAACAGTAAATAGAGTAACGCCAAAAAGGTAATCGCATTTGCAACTGAAATAATAAATCTTGCCCAAAAGTGTAGAAGTCTCCTATTTTCTGTCGCATTACCACTTCCTCCTAACAAAGATTTTGAATACTTTTTCATTCATTATCCCCCCCCTCACCCGATAGTGAACTATCTCGCTCAAAACTAAGGTTTAGGGTATTTCTTTTTTACTTCTGCACGTTTCGCTTCAATGGCAGATTTATCGTCAGTATCATAAAGTGCTACTACTAGTTCCTCTATTGAAGGGTATTCTAATGCTCTTTTTCTTGCATATTCTTGAGAGTCCCATTCTGCTTGTAATTCTTTTAATTTTTTATCAACATCTGAATCAGGAGGTGCTTTTTGACCATCTAAAAAACTAACAACAGAACCATCATTTCTACCTGAGACTCTACCACCTACTATTCTTCTGATTGCTTCTAATCGATTAACTTCATAATCTTGTATCATTGTTGTATCTCCATAATAGTCATAGTCGATGTTCCTGCACCAACATAAACAGTAGTAGAATCATTATGGTTCCTAAATCGCACTTGATATGTTACTGCTGAAGTAGTGGCAGGAGAATCTAAATATGATATATGAACTGGTGCTTTAACATCAGTTGGTCCTATTCTAGCTAACCCCCTTGTTCCATCGATTGATGACATAATATCAGTTGTAGTAGCTCCTCCTGCTATTGCTCTCTCAAATGTTATTTGGCAATAATTCCCATTTCCTCCTGCATAAAATAAACAACATTGTAAAAATAATTTATTTGATGAAGATGTTGGAGTAATGCTCGTTGAAAACCCATCTAACACTTGATCTGAAAAAGCATTCCCTGCACCTGAGTGGTCACATACTGCTGAATTGCTAACTATTTGTATTACATGACCTGCAGGAAAGACTACTGTACTTCCTAATGTTACAGCACCCATAGTTCCAGTCGTTATATCAGAAGCATCAAGTCCTGATCCTGCTTGTGTTCCAAGATTTGCTATATCTCTTGCTCTTGTCATAATTTATTCCTTTGGATATTTAGTTTTTACTGCTTGTCGTTTCTTTTGAAGTTCTTCCAAATCATTATCTAATATTGCATGAACACATTCTTGTATTGTGGGAAATTCAGCAATTCGTTTTCTAGCATATTCTTCAGCTTTATACTGAGCATTTAATTCCACTTTTTTATCCTCGATTTCTTTTTCTGTAGGTGCTTTTTGACCATCCAAATATTCGGTTCTTCCATCACCATGAAAAATAATTCCACCTCCCACTAATTCTTTAATTATTGATTTTCTATCATTTATTTTAAATTCGTTTAATTGTTTCATTTTCCCTTATATAGCTATTTCTGTTGCTTGAAAAAAAGAATCACTATCGTATGCGTTCCCTATAACAAAACCATCGAGAGAATAAGTTATAGAATATAAAGTGTAAGTAACTTCTGAACCTGCTGTATGTACTGTTGTGTCAAGGCCAGATATTGGTTGTTTCCAGTTAAATTCTGCAGTAGTCCAACTAGCTTGGTTCCAATGGTCACCATAACTTTCAGTGCCTGAACCATCATATGAAACTAAATTATCTGGATAAGCATCGGTTTGACCACTCTGACTTCGTTTCCATTTAAAACTACAACCCCCATTTGAGCTATTGTTAGTCATTGCGACTTGTAAAATTCCAGTCAAATGAATATGACTTCTTGCTAATTTTGGCGTTATTGTCATTGTTATACCCGAATCGTTCCATCCTCCTGTAGTTGAATATTGTGTCGTGGATCTTTTAGAAACAATTTGAACAACGCCCATGCCTTTATAACCTATATTCCCACTTGTATTTAATCCATTACCGACAATACCACTCATTTATTTCTCCTTTTAAGACCAATTTTGCACAATGTAAGAATAAGTATAATCTACATTGCCATCAGTTATTAATTTTGTTTTTAATTTCCATGTAGGTTGAAGAACTAATTTCTCATTCCAGACAAAAGTTTCCATTCTACTTACATTTTGTTCTTGTAATAACCAAATGTCGGTACTGCCATTATATACATATAGATTTACCAACTCATCAGCATCATCTGCAGCATTAGAGATTATAATGTTTAAAACAGTTATTATGTAATTTGTTGGTACTGCCGAATCAGAAGTATTTGAAGCAGCAGTTTCATAGGCCCCATTTAATTTAAACTCTGTGACATTATTGTTGCCAGCATGGATTGTCCCACTTTTTAAAATTTCTGAACCCGACCCAGTTGGAATTGCCATTTTATCCTCCTAGAAAAAATACTTGATGTGTACTTGATTGCATAAATGCTCCTTTTTGCTTAATTTTTGAATTAGTATCTGTTTCTAAGCCACCATTGGCTGTAATTGAACCTGTATGAATAACATTACCAGAAAATGTTCCTCCAGAAGCAGGTACAGTATCAAATATAGTTATTGAACCAATCACATTTATTTTTATCAAGTCCCCATCAGATGGAGATGAAGCAAATGTAATAGTAGATGTTGTTCGGGTATAATCATTTGATCCCCCTTCCACAATAAGAATCCCATTTAAATAAACTTCAATATGATCACCTGCATTAGATGGGACCGAAAAAGCAGTCGTACCTGTTGATGTATCTGTTCCTTGTAAAAATTCATACGAATTTATAACTGCACCATTTTCATCTGCTTGTTTACCAAGGTATGGCATTATGTTATCTCCATATATGAAATTGCTATATCTAAAGCACTAGCAGTATCCGATTGTGCTTTTAAAATATCACCAACTTGCATTACTATTTTATTTCCACCCATAATTTCGAGAGAACTTGAATTATTAATTGGTGCATCTTTTATTAAATATGTTGATTCATTTGCATTTGAAGCACCAGAGTTTGAAACACCAGAACCTACAGCAGATGTTGATACTAATTGTACTGAGGCTTTAATTGTTCCTGAACTAGTGTTACTCATCATAATTCCAAGAATAATCGTTGTAGTCGAACTAGGTACTGTGTATAGTGTTTCAAGAGATGTTGTTACTCCTGATTCATTTGTCATCCGAAAAGTATTTGCCATGTCATCCTAAAGCAATTGAAAGAGCAACAATATCTGCTTCAGTTGCTCCTGTAAAAGCAGATGTGGTTGCATTTGTAATTCTTCCTTTTACATCTACTGTTAAAACAGGAATATTACTAGAATTCCCATATGTTCCTGCAGTTGCCCCTGAATTTGCTAAAGTTAGAGCAAGACTCGTTGTTCCTGACCCTGTTGCATCTCCTGAAGCAGTTATAGTCTGATTTGCAGTTAAATAAGTTGAAGTATCAATGTCATAAGTTTCTGATCCTGTTCTTTTAACCAACCCTGTATCTGAATCAGGGATGTCGGTGTGCATCATGGCACCTGCAGAATTTACATTTGTTGCATCTGTGACATCAGCACTTGCTTCAATTGCATCTAATTTTGAATGATCTGCATCTGTAAAAGCATTTGTGTCGGAATTACTTTCATAAAGTACCTTAATTTCTCCGGCATTCTGATCACCTGTTGAACCTTCTTCTGCACTTATAAAAGATAAGAGTGTTGATTTATTAAGACCTATTGTTATATTTCCTGATGTTGTAACAGGAGAGCCAGAATCCACTTCAATTCCATCTGTCCCAACAATTCCTACTGATGATACTCTATTTGACCATTCTGTTGCATAATCAGTTGTTCCATTTTTAGTTAAAACCTGATCATCAGTTCCACCAGAAGGTACACCTCTTTCTGCAATTGCAGTATCCAATTCCTGAATACCATCATTTAAAGTACCTCCCCATGATCCTCTTGAACTTTCAGAACCGGGTACTGGTAAAGTAATATTTAAATTAGTTGTTGGATTTGCCATCAGCTTACACCATATTGCCAAATTGAAACATCACCATCTACACCATCAGTTCCAATAGTAGGAGAAGTTGTTTGATTATAACTTCCACCAACTCCATGACTCATTGTTCCTGCTCCATTTGTAACTGTTTCAACTAAATTTGTTGCACTAATAGTATTTGAACCTGTTGCAGTCTGGCTAGGGCTAACAGAAGTAACTGAATAACCTCGAACTTGATAACCTGTACAAGTACCTGCAACTGTAATGGTAGCACCTACCCCTGCTCCACCTCCTACTGTAGTTAAAGTTGCTTGTGGTCCTGTAAATACTAATGAGGTCCCATCACTGCCACTATATGTTTGTCTAACAGAACCAGCACCATATGCCATAGTAAGATGTGCTGATAATGTTAATTCCATTGATCCCCAATCTCCACCACCTGTTCCCTTGACACCTCCTGACCATGTGTATGTGTCACCGGGAGTAACTTCAAATTTAACATCAACAAGTCCACCTTTTGCTCCATCTCCACTTTTTGGAGTTACAAAATATTTAGTAGCATTCCATGCTCCATCAACACAATTCCAATGTCCCCCTGTCTGTCCATCTCCACCTGTTCTTATAGTTCCTCCTCCTCCACCAGATGCTCCATTTACTTTTACTTGTAAATAACGAACACCTGCAGGGACTGTATAAGTTCCAGTATTTCCCATGCCAATTAACTCAGTATTAGTAATTTGAGAATATCTTCCAATTGCTGTTTTGTGTGAGAGTTCCCAATCTCCTCCATGTTTAATCCATACATTGTGTACTGTTTTCCACTCATCATCTACTTTGATATATGGTTCTACAATTGTTTCCCAACTACCATCAACTTTAACTTTTAATGATGTTCCCATCTATGCATACTCATAATGTATATCACCATTTGCTCCACCAGAAGGAGCAGAGGTACTTACTGTTCTTGCACCTTGACCATTTGATCCAATTGTTGGGTTAGTATAACTTCCAGATGTCATTGTAAGAGTAAGTGAAGTAATTCCATCAACAGTACCACCATTTATATCTGCTGTATCAGCCACTAAACTATCAACATTGGCAGTTCCTGTAATATGTAAATTATTCCATTCTGACCCTGAAGCTCCCAAATCATAAGTTGCATCTGCATTTGGAATTAAATTTGCTTTTATTTTCCCTTTTGGATCAATTGTATTTGAAGCAGAAGCCCCAAGTATTACATTTCCATCTACTTTTAAAGCATCTGTTGTGTCTGTTCCTGCTTGTGCTGTTCCTCCTGCTGCTCGAGTAGTTGCACTAAGTGATGTAAGTGGGGCACAAACAATAGGACCAGAATTTATATGAACAGGTTCCAAAACTTTTGCAACTGTAATAGTAGAACTAGAATCATCAACTAATTGTGTTTCTACAGTAATACTATTAGCAGAAGTTTTAGATTTTACAGTATGTATAACAGGGGCTGCAGCTGTCCCATTTGTAGCACTTGAAGAACCTGAAACTCTAATTTTATCCCCAACTTTTATATTCTGAAAATATTTATAATCTCCTGTTGTAGAAATTGTTCCATCTGAACCTGCAGCAGCAATATCAATATTTGTTGAAGTAATTCCAGATATTATTTGATCTTCAACTTGTTTGACCATACTAGAATCAATATTATCTAATGAAGTATGTAAATTTGTTCCCCAAGTTTGATTATCCCCACCTATTTCCGATTTAATTAATGAATAATTAGTTGTAAATGTATTTGCCATATTAGTTCCAAGTTTGTGTTCCTAAAGTTTCTTCAGTATAAGTAACAGTGGTTGAATCAAGATTAGAATAACTTACAGAAGGGTTAGTAATATTAGAATAAGTTTGAGTTGATATTGATTTGTCATACCAATCTAATGCTCCAAAATATCCATTACCATAAATTGTTTCAGTTTCCCCATATAATATTCTACCTGCAATTTCTTCTGGATGCCAAATTTGACTCATGTATAAATATATTTAGGTTTCATATTTAAAGTTCCTCCTGCATATCTACTATTATCATCTGATCCAATAACTTCTTGCATTGCTCTTGATAATAATCCATCCCAAATTTGTGTTGATTGGGGGTCCATCAAATATGGACTAGCCTGTAACAGAGTCCCATAAAGATAAACATCAGGATGAGACACCAATAACCAATTATCACCAGAGTCAGCAATACCAGATAAAGCAGGAATAGATTTATAATAATTAATTTGTAAAGTATATGATGCATCGGGAGTTGGTAAAAGTTGAATTGCTGTTCCTTCTATTGTAAAATATTTTGGTTTTCCAGTAGTATTATCATCTTGTTCTCTAAAATCATCTGATCTATCTGATGTAACATAAATTAATCTTTTAGGTGGTGATGTAGATGTTAATTCTATATTTAACATTTCTTGGAAATCAGAAGGTAGTCCAATATATTGAGCCGAAGCAGTAGTAGTTGTTCTTGTTAACATTTGTCTTGTTCTTAAATTTCTGTTAAATGAAGCTTCTGCTAATGTAATAAATTCTGGAATTCTGGATGTTAAATCACTCCTATTTAACCAATTAGTTACTGCTGTATGTAATTCTGATTTTGTAGATATAGCCATTTATGATAAATGTCCTTCCCATGTTCTAAATGGTTTATTTTCTGGTTTATCTAACCATTTTAATAATTTTCTTTTATCTTGTAAAATACCTTTTCTAGAAAGTTCTGCTGCTATTACTGGAGGAATTTCTGCAACCTTTCTTGATTCGTCATGTCTATTAATAGGGGTTTCTCTTAAATATTTTGCATAATCAAGAGTTGCTTGAATATCCTGTTGTTTTGTAACATGGAAAGTCCCATCTCCATCTTCAGTATGGACTTTAGTCTCCACACCATTTAATTTTCCTAAATCAGTTGTTGTTTTTGGCATAATAAAAATGGGCCCCTTTTCAGAGGCCCTTAATTTAAGGTTTACGGATTAACGTCTGCAACAAGTCCATGTGCTGCTTCATTATCCACCTGGAGACCACCCTCCCAAGTAATAAACCTGGAAGTTGCATCACCAGTTGTACCAAGCTCACCAACCTCGAAAGGTCTTAGTTGTGAAACCTTAGCATATTCTGGATTAATTAGCCAGCAATCACCAGCTCTTTGGAACCGATTTGCATGAACTGTATATGTCCCAAAATCACCAATATATACTGAAACATTAGCTTGTACTTCATCAGCTTTTGATGGAAGTGCTACAACCTGAGTGGCTGATGCTCTACCTCCAAATGCACTGATTAATTGCTTTTGAGCAGATCCAGCCATAATCATTGTAGGTTGATCTCCTGAATTATCAAAGCAACTTTTCATTACAACTTTTAACAAAGCCTCAGTTAAAGCTCTATCAGTACCTTCTCCTCTAGCATCTGTTCCACCAGCTGTATCAGTTGGGTTACTAGGACTACCAGAATGTGTTACTGGACAGTTTGTTGCTACATAGGAACTTAATCCTGCAGATGTTCTTGCCGTAGTTGCATTCCCTGTATTAACTACACCATTACTAAGCACTAATGTTTCAACATCACGCTTCATAGCTCTAGACAATAAAGCAATTTGATGAGCCATTGCATCAGAAACACCTGCACGATTAATTGCAGCTTGTGTTCCAGTTACTGCTGCTGATCTTACCAAGATTTGACATTGATTAGAACAACGAACAGTATTAGTTGGTGCAGCAGTAGCAACTGCATTACCCTCAATTTGTGCTGTAGTAGCGACAGCAGGAAGTGCTTCCGTCTGCCATTCAAATTTAGTATTGCTTACGCTACGTTTACCAACAGCAGATACAAAAGGAGTTTCTTCTGGAGAGATATTATATATCACATCCGAAAGATCTTCCTTAATACCTTTTGCAGTATATGTATCGAAAGCGTTTGTTACTTTCGCCATGTTGTTTTTCCTTTCTTACAACAGATGTTTAAAAATTTGTTCAGCATCAGACATTTTGCCTGTTTTTGCTAATTTCTGTTTGGCTTTTGAAACAGCTGTATGTTTTTTAGGTTGTTGGGCAGCAGAACCTGGAGATATTGGTCTTATTGCTTCTCTTACAGGTTTAAGCTTAGTAGCTCCTTTACCTGATAATCCTGAAGCTTTCATACCTGATCTTAAGGCTAATACTGCTCTACTATCATAAATTTGAGAAATTTCATTAGGAGTATAACCAATACTTTGTGCATACATCCTAATTTCATTTTTTTCTCTTTGCATAACTTGAGGATCTTTCCACTCTGGGATTGTATTAATTAATACATCATGTTGTTGAGTTAAATATTCTTGCATTTGAGCATTTTGTTCTTGCTGCTGTTGTTGTTGCAATCGGAATTGCTCTTGCTGTAACTCTAATGCTTTCTCTTTTTGTGAACGATGATTTTCTTTTTGTTTCATCCATTCAAGAGGGTCAGCTTCATACAATTTATCCCAATCTGGTTCTTCAACAGTTTGGGCTTGTTGTTCTGAAACTAACTTATCAACATTTTGTTTATAATATTCCCTTTGTCTTAAAATATCCTGTTTTGCTGCTTCAATTTGCTTTCTTTCGTCAGCAAGTGCCTGAGTTTTCTTTGTATAATCACTTTGCCTTTGGTAACCTTTTAAAGCTTCATCAAGGGTAATCTCCATATCTTCACCATCCAATTTAATTGGATAATATTGTTCTTCAGAAGATTCCTGTTCTGTTACCTCTTCAGTTTCCTCTTGCTCAGTAAGTTCTGGTTCGGAAGTCTCCGATTCCGTTTGTACTTCTTCTTGAACTTCCTCTGCAGTATCTGAATCCATCTGCTGTTGGGTATCGGGTGGATCCCCGGCCAACATTGACTGAATTTGTTCTTCTGCCTGTTGGAGTCCTGTTTCCATGGTTGCTCCTTATATAAAAAATTTAATTAACGTTTACGCTTCAATGATTTTTGAAGTCGGTCTTTATGAAATTCACCTTTTTGCATTATAACAGATAGATGTGTCCGGAACTCTCCTATTGCCCAAACCAACTGCCATAAAATATCTCTTTGTTCGATTTCATCTGTTTTAGAATGTTTCCATGTTTGGATATATTCTTCTTCCATTTTATCAAGAGCATTCTGAAAAATTGGGTCTTCCAATATCTCTTTAGCTCGTTCTGCATCCCTTAATTCCTTTTTTTCTTCACTCTCCATATTATTCCAATAATGATTGTTGTTGGTTTTGTTGTCTTAATGCTTCACCTGCTAATAAACCTGGAGGTATTGCTCCATAATAAAAGTTTTTATCTTTAAACTTATCAAGTTTTTTATTACCTTTTAATTTAACAGATAATACTTTTGGTTGTTGATGTTTTAAATTTTTTACAAAATTATCACTTTCATCAACTTGTTTACTTAATTGCTTATGATAATGTTTAAAATCCATTAAATATTCTTTTAATTCTTCAATTTCATCCATATCCCATATCATGTGATGACTTAATAGTTCTTCCTTACTTAACATTTCAGTATTATCCCCTATACTAAATAAAGGTGGTACATCCGGGTCCATCCAATGTGTATTTATCGAAAAAATACCTTCTATTCTATCTTGTATATCATGCATATTTTTAACAGTATCTCTTACCTCTAGAGAAAAATTTCCAATCATATTTAATCCTTCCTCGTTATTACGCAATTTATCCCATTCGATTTTATCTACTTCTATTAATGTTTGTCGAGTATTAGTTGGTCTGACAATATCATTAATTTGTCTTACATAATTTCTTATTTCATCCATATCCCGATCACCAGATGGTCCTAATACTCCATCATCAAGGGCTTGTAAAAAATTTTCTGCCCCACGGAAACTTGTTTCAACTTCATTCCCATCTTCAACATGTTCTATTAAAGCATCACTTGTAAATGTTAAATATGGTGGGTCATTATGTTGAGTAACTCTAATACCACCCCCTAAATCTTCTAATTCCATAACAGCATTATTAACTGTTTCACTATTATTAAATCGGTCATGTATTATATTAGTACTATCACCTTCTGCATTAGGATTAAAATAGTCTATATTAGGATCAACACCTTGTAGATTATCAGAATGAACAATACCATCATACTCAACAGTATATTGTTGTAAATGAGTTGGCATATAAGCAACATTTTCTCTAGTTAAAACTTCTCTAGCCATTTCAGGGTCATTTATCATAAGTGGATCACCTGCAATTTCATATCTTTTCATTAAATTTACTTGTCTAAACAAATCAGGTTCTTCCATAAACATTTCTACTAATCTACCATCATTAACTATATTTTCACCACCTGCATCTCTTTGAAGGTTATCAATCCACATATCCCTATACTGGTCTGCTGTAAATGGTTCATCAGTATTTGCAGCATCAGTAAATTTAAACATTGGTTTATTAGTTCCATCATCCCAAATATCTATCTCATAATTCTGCCTTAATTCTTCTTTAATATGTGTTAATTCTATTTGCCTAGTTTCTGGATCCATTAAACGAACCCATTGTTGATCAACAACCTGGGTATATGATGGGATATTACCATGTATTTCAACATATTTCATTGCTTCATGCATTTCCTTTAATACCTTTAAAGTATGATGAGAAAGTTCTCCTTCCTCGATTGCAAAATCCAAATCAATTTTAAAATCACCAGAAGTACGATAACCCTGTTTAAATGGTATAGATATAGATTCGCCAGTCCCAACAAATATTTCATTATCGGGTGCATCAAACATAAATACCCTATCATGTAATGCAGAATTCCAATCTGTCGATTCCCAATCAACCCCAAACAATTCTTCTCCTTCCAAAATATTCATATTACCATTACCAACAAAATTTCTTGATGCAGTATCTGTTACTGCCCTTTGTTCGGCAGTTCTGTTTGCTGGATTTATTCTACTGACAAGATCTGGAGGTGTAGGAGTTCCACCTTCATTAATATTTTTAGTAATTGCAGTAATATCCTTATTTGTACCTAATGGAATTGTTTCCAGTTCCAAATCAAGTTTTTTAAAATCTGGATCCTTGTTAAGGAGGTTAGGTATTGTTCTGTTATAAAGTACATTTAAATTTTCGGCCCCAAATTGAATATCATCAATATCTGAAATTACTGTTTTACCATTTGATTTAGCTTTATTTATAATTTTTTCAGCTAATTCCTTCCCAAAAGTAGAATTAAGACCTTCTTTAGAATAATAATCAATTTCTTTATTAATTTGGTTACCGGCTTGGTCAAACCCTACAACATGATAAGGATATTTATCCCCTGTTAATGTTAAAGCTCCTATTGGTTCACCATCTTTATTAAATTGTTTTTTTTGAGTAGATATTTTTTGTTCTGGGGGGATTTTTCTAATTTTAATTTTATGAACATTTTTTAAAGTAACTGTACCATATTCCTGAGCAAGTTCTTTAGACCCAAGTGTAATTCTATCAAATCCTCCATCTATCCCTAATTTAATTTGTCTTTTAAGCATAAGACGCATCCATTTTTCCTGGTCTTTTGGAAAGATAAATGGAATACGTGGGACAGCATTTTCACTAAACATCTTGTCAATTAATTCTTTTTTCCTTTTTCGTAAAATATTTATATCTGCATGAATATCATCTATTTCTTCAGCTAATTTTTTTGCTTCTGGTGTCCTACCTGAAGAAGAATCCATTGTCTGGAGTTTATCTGTTTTATTTCTATTTTTTAAAAGTAATTTATAAATTTCTTCATCAAATTCTCCAATATCAATAACACCTTCCCTAGTAGCCTGGAGTGCCCAATCACTTTGTGTCTCAAAAAAATTTAAATGTCTTTCTCCAGCTTGATCTCCAATTCCTGGTCGTTCATCATAACGCATATGACCTATAGCATTAGGTTCACCATGATGTGCATCAGATTTCCCTGACCGAAAATTAATTTGATTTCGTTTAGCTATAACAGGCTCTGGGGTTATTTTACTAAGAATATTTTTATCAAAACTACCAGGATCTAAGACTTCATTAAATTGAGCAGATTTATCTTCTGGATAATAAGCAGGATAAAAATTTTCAAGAAAAGCTTGCTCAGATCTATCTAATTCATCAAATGACTTATGATGTGTTCTATTAGCTAACTCGTTCAAATTGGTTAATGTCTGAAGTGTCATAGGTCTTTGTTTCCCATGATACGTTAATACAGCCATTTTAGCATTTTCTCCACCTTCTGGTATATAGGATTTGGTAAATCTTTCAACAGGGACTTCTCTAATATCTAGATTATTTTCAGCCCAAAATTCCTCAAGATCATTTAATGAAACTGTAGTGTGCTTTTTTTTACCTTCAGCATGTTTATTTTCATAATTATCAAGCCAATTATCAAACCCAGCATATTCTCTAATTTGTTTATTATAAATTTCATTTTTATTAGCCATTGATTTTAATATATCTCTTGCAATAAATATATCTCCTTCTTTTCCTTCAGCTTTTAATTTAGCTAAAAGTTCAGCAGTATCTTCCATCCCTTTATTAGCAAATATTGGTTCACCTCCTTTAAATACTCTACTAAGTACTTCCCCTCCTTTATTGAGTACTTTTGGTATATTTGAAAGTGCTTTTTTAACTTTTGAACCAATTATAAATGGAGTGGTAATTAAGGCACCTGGTGCTAATAATTCGCCTGCTAACCCAGAACCTGATCCTGGAGTACCTCCCATTTTTTCATAAAGATCAAGTGATGTCCCTTTATATTCTGGAACAAATTCCTGTTCCTCATAACCAGAATGCCCACCAGGTCTCATTTGAGTTAATCTTTGTGCATGACTTTGGCCTCCACCTGGAGCAATAATTGAAGCAATATCCATTGGTAATCCTGCCTCTGCTGCACCAATTCCTTTTACAAAATCGGGAAGACTTGGCATAAGATTAGCTTTTGCTTCTCGTTCTTCTTGTTTACGAATTATTTTATTTTTTGTATATTCTGAAAGAGAATTCCACTCAGCTTTCCGAATACCAGCTGGTTTTCTTAATCCTTGTCGTTTACGCATTTGGCAGGTTTTGTTTTGCTAGTTGGGCTTGAAGTAAAGCAGTATTTTGTTTCATTTGTTCACGGTCACGTTCCATCATTGCTTTTATTTTAGAACCATCCATTTGTGTATTATATTTAGCTTCCATCTCCATAATTTTTAATTGAGCATCAGATTCAATTTTGTCTTTTTCACGATCATCCAACCTAACCATTTTTTCTCGTTCAAGTTCCAATTTACCCATATCATTTTGAGCATCAGCCTGAGCTTTCTGCATTTGTATTTGGATATATTGTTCTTCAGCAGAAGGTTGTGGGGGTTCCTGAGGTGGAGCCTGATATTGTTCTGGATCACCAAAAAATGAATCCACATCTTTGAATCCTGCCAACTCGACCATACGGGAGAGAGTCATATAGTACTGTCTCAAATTAACAATAGGATTTTCCAACCCAAACTGCTGAAGCAGGGTTTCCTGTTTTTGAGATATAGTTGACAGGAATTGCATTTTCTCCATATCATTACCAGCACCAAGAGGTATATCAACCATAACATCCATATCAACATCCCAATATCTTGGATCAATAGGAATCCATTGATTATTTAACCTTACCATTGATTCTCTATCTTGGTGTCTGTGAACTAATTGAAGAATACCTTTATAAAGTGGTTTTAATCCAGATTCAGCAAAAATCCGTGCAATTAATTCAATATGAGCTTGTGCAGCTTTTACTGTTGAGTCAACTGCAAGCCGTGTTGATGATTGCATATTTTCTGAATCCATTCCTTGTGATGCTTTTGTAATCCCTGTTCTTGTTGACTTAATTTCATCAAGCATTCCTAGAATTGGGAGAGCTTGCTGACCAACAAAAGGCATATCCAATTGTGTTACAGCTCCAGGTGACCGTGCTCTAATAACTGACCCAACTTCGGTATTTAAAACATCTTTTAAATTAACCATATTTTCTTGTACCAACATTCTTGGATTAACTGCCATTACTAAAGAATCCATAACATTCCTTAATATAGCACTTTTAATTCTTTGAATATCAGCAACAATATCTGTAATTGAAGACCCGATTGCTGTATGTGGTTCTGGTGAAGGGCAAAATAAAACAAAAGGAATATAATCACATGAATGATTATCCACCACATTATGTGTGTTACCAATTGTACATATTCTCCTTAATTCAGAAATACCATCTTGATCTACATCTAATTTCATATATGATTCACAATATAAAACCTTTCTTTGTGCTGGTTCCATACTTGTTCTACCACGATCTGGTGTTTCTGTATGTCTTGCAATAAATTCTTCGTTAGTCCCAAAAGATTCATCTGTGGAAGCATATTCCTCTAATTCTTCAGGATCATACCCTAAACTTGTTAATTCCGAAATTGTTTTATAGGAACGATGAGCTACTATATCTGCTTCATTAACATTTTTTGCTCGACGATCAATAAGGAATTCCTCTGGTGGTAATGCTTCAACTCTGATTTTTCCTTTTTTAATTCTTTTCTTAACAGAAACATCAAATAGTTGAATACCTTCTTGAGTTTGTTCTTTTGATTCCATTTCAACTGATTCAATATCTTCACCACCTGCAAGTATTTGAGCTTGTTGTTCATCAAGGCCACTGAATTTTGATGTTGTTACTTTCTCTGATTCTTCCCACCAATATTTTATTACTCCTGTTCTTCTAATAAGTGCATCCTTAAACACAGACATCATTGTATTAAAAAAATCTGGTTGTTGTTCCATTAATAAATTATTTACATAATCAGAACATTGTTCAGACATTTGAACATCTTCAGGATTATTAGGAGTAAAATTTAGGATTTTTTTCGTACCAAAAAAGATACGCATTAAGGAAGGTAATATTGAATTAACTGTATCTCTAACATCATATGATACAACCCCTGAACGACCATCATCATTTTGTTCCGGAATATGACCAGAGTAATATTTACCAGAAGTTATTCTATCTTGCCCAAGCTCATCATCGGAATAAGTAATAGCATCATCAAGAAGATGACCCACATAAGATTGAATTTCTTCTTCATCCATTTCTTCAGGAGAATCATCAAGTTCAACTAATTCTTCTGATTCATCTTCATATGCCATTTTTCCCTTTTTATAAAATCGTTATAATCTAGCTTACCTTTTTTATTATTACATTTATGGCAGCTAATAACTAAATTAGTAATATCGGTAACTTTCTCCCTAGTTTTTAATTTTTTCCTAGGTATTTTATGTTCAATAACAAAAATATCAGGATATAAAATATCTCCACAATAATGACAAGGAGCAGATGTATCAGCAATACCTTTTGCATCAAGCCAAAGCCTAATATGAGTTTCTCTACTATAACCACCTTTATAAATACCTGCTTCTTTTTCTAACTTTCCTCTTTGCTTCCATTTACAATTTAAAGAACAGTATTTTTGTCTGTCGTATTGGTATTTTTTAGGAAAATATAATTTCCCACATTGTTCACAATGTTTTTTTAATTCTTGATTTTTTAACATATAGCAATAATAGTATCATAAAAATTATACTAATAATATGCTATTGTTAAATAATTCCAGGGATATTACGCATTAATGGTTTTTGCCATGAAGCACCCAATCCTGCTGTTGTTGCAGCATTTCCAGCAAATGTTAATACAAAAGCATCAGCAAAATCTGGAGAACCACGATGGCCAATCCGTTTTTTCATTTCTTCTTTTGTTTCCATCCTTATTTTCCCTGATGATTCAAATGAATATCTAGGGGAACATAATTCAAACATTAATCGTTCATCTCTAGGGATCCTACAATGTCTCTGTTCAAACCATTCTTTTGCTTTATGCCACAATTCACACCTTAAATTTTTATATTGGCCACTAAGAGAAGCAGATTCACCTGTATTAATACCAACAACTGGTAACCCTAATTCCATACCTCTATCAACAATAGAGGCTCCAACACCAATTACATCAACAAGTATTTCAACTGGAGCTACTTGATCTTCTTGAGCTTTTTTATATTCTGCATTTATAGCTCCCATTAATTTCATTGTATCAAGTTTTGCCCAAGATTTAATAGGTTCTGAAATAGTATTACCTCTACGTTTACATAATGCTGATTTATCAGACCCATACCTAGCAACATCTAATCCCCATGAAATGCCTCCTTCAGTTGGAGCTACATCTCTAGTAACAGCACTTTCAACTAATTCATTAGAAATGATAGTATCATCTGATGATTCAGCAAATTCTCCTAAAACACGAATACGATAGGTATTTGAATCACTACCATATCTTTCTGCCATTTCATCGATATATTCTTTTTTAACACGAGGTGATTCTTCACAATTAACTGTTAAAGTCCACCATCTATCTTTTAATCTTGTAAAAGCATCATGGAAATACCCTTCTGGTCTAGTTGGGTTACCTAATAATAATAAAGTAGCATTACCAGATAAAGATCCACCTGCAGCTGAGAAAATAGCATCATCAACCGAACTTGCCTCATCAACTATTAATAAAACTTTATCTGAGTGAATACCTTGAAGTGCCTCTGGAGTTTCTTTTCGTGCAGTTCTACACGATATAAACGAACCAGATGGGTCTGATTTCAATACTATTCTTTCTGAAAATACTTCAAATAATTTCTGCAAGGCAGGAGGTAACCGAGTTAATTGACTTTTTAACTCAGCAAATAAAGCATCAAATAATTGACTAGCAGTTGGTGCTGTACAAACAGTTTTTTGTGGATAATAACATAACATATGATGCATCATTAACCATGCAGCACAAGTTGATTTACCAACCCCATGACCAGATTTTACTGCTAATAACCTGGAATTTAGAGACTCCTGCATAACTTTTTTTTGCCAAGAATCCGGTTCTTCCTCTAAGATATCTCTAACGAATTGTATGGGATCGTTCTTGTATTTTCCAATGAATTCTGTGAAAACATTTTGTTTATTTCCTGTAGATGGCATAAATCCTCTGGTAAAGTTCTAATATCATGTAAAGCTTCATCTGGCACCCAATAACTAGTGGATGTTCTTCCATTATTATTATGATACCATTCCTCATGGGCAAAAACTTCTGGAGCAGAAACCCATCCTTTTAACTGATAAATACCATAAGAACCAATAACAAGTATATAATATTTATCTTTTTTATCTCTTTTCTTCATAAAAAGAATATCTCTGGGATGTGGTCTAGTTCTAACTTCATAATGTTCACCAACATCGGTCGAATTGTAACCAGAAATCCCAGAAGGATAAACACCTAGATATTTCGCAACAGCAATTTCACCAAGTGCACCTTCAATAGAATTTCCCCATAATCCTTTAGCTCCAGGATTTCCCCAATATTCCTTATAATCCTTTAGACTTTTTCCAACTCTTGAATTTTGCAGGCATTTTAGTTGTCTTTGAAGGCCTACTGTTGAGCCAATCGAAAGTTCTGCCGGTGTCAGAGTTACTGCCAATAATTCTGTAGACATTGATTTCATTTTCCCTCCCTGGTATATCAATTATCCAAACCCCAAAATCTTTGGGTAATTTATTCTCAAGCCAATGAAACATTTTTTCTGCATGTTCTCTTGAGTCTAATTTTACTAAACCAGATCCTGTTTCCTTAATTTGTTTTCTAAGATCTTCCAGTATCGGTTTTGATAAATTTTTGGTCATATGGAACTGTATAAACTAAATCTTTATTATCTAAATCAGCACAATCAAATGCTAAATACTCACAACATTCTCCTAACTTCTTTGGATATAATCTCAAAATTTTTGCATGAACTAATCTAACCCCTTTTTCATGTAAATGATCATCTATTTCAAAATAAATCTTATCTCCTATTTTAGGTTTTGTGTATGTTTCCATATTCCTTTTTTCTTTTCTTTCAGCTATCGGAATTCTCGGCATTAATCTTAAATGATTAGCATATGTCCCATGATCGAATTTAACAGTTTTTTCAATATAACCTGGATCGGTAGGTTTTTTCTTACTCATAAATTCCTTTTTTGGTTTTCAAAATTTTTTTGAGCTATATTTTGGGTGTGTGTTACGTTAGGCAATTGGCACCCACCGGGTAATGAACCCAGGGGGGCAAAATAATAAAAATATATGTTACACTAGGCCTAGCCTACAAACCATTCTCCACCCCTAATAGTATTCAATAAGTACAAATTTGAACACTTTATGTATAAGTATTGATATTATTAACCTTTTTTACCATAAAATCATAAAATCTGAGGTCCCATGCCCACATGGGAGTGACTCTTTAGGACCCTCTAGCCTTGGTACTCCCATTAATTATTATAACCATATATTATAACCATAATATTATAACCATTAACTTTAATACCAATAACTATAATGATATTAACTATAAATAAGGCCTATAGTTTAATTATATATAGTTATATAGTTATATAGTTATATATATATATAGTTATTACCCTCTAATAGGATCCTCACGATGAGAATAGTTAACAACTCCCAGATATAGATAGGTCTGTCAACATTAACCTTCCATATTCTGCTTATTAAAGGGTAATTATTTACCAAGCCTATTTCCATAAGGAGTAATATGTTCTTCATTCAAATGGTTAGGTTCAGTATATTCTTCGGACCCAAAGTAACTTAATCCAACTGTAGTTTCCCATTCCCAATCTCTTGATCCAACTGATGGAATAAATGGTGATGGAATAGGGTCCAACTTGTTTATTTTACCGCCTTTGAGGAGAAAATTCTGTACAGCCTCGTTGAGTGTTATCCTGTGTTGTTCCTTTTGTTCTGGAGTATCTGTTTTATGATTAATAGTATAATGTTTTAAAGGATGATCCCCATGAACAAACTTTTTATTAATCCCATATTTTTGTTTAGGTCGTTTCCTTTTAGGTACTTCATAATTATCTCTACATATTTTATTACAAAACACTTTAGTATGTGGTACTGCTTTAAATTCTTTCTCACAATACCTACATTGTTTTAATGGTGCTTTTTTAAATAAATCCTCTTTTATTTTATGATCCCTGTCTTTTTTCCAATCTGCCCATTTTCTCCTTCTGCATAATTCTGAGCATCTTAACATTTTTACAGATTTAGGAATAAAATATTTATCACATACATCACATTGTCTCATCATGTCTTCTCCCATGGTGTTCCTTTCTTTTTTCAATTAATAATTGTTTATCAATATCAGTTTTTTTATCCTGAACAATCTCCATTAACATAATTATATGTTTTTTATCAATTCCCCGTAAATAAGATGGTGGTAATTCTGCTACAACATCAAGTATATCATCAAGACAATCCAACATATTTAATGTCATGTGTAGCCGTAACATTAGTTATTTTTTAGTTAATTGTTTTGTTTTTGGTGTTATATCTTTAATTGTTTTCATTTGTTGTCGTAATGCTTCAAGGTGTAGTTGTGTTGCATCACTTACTTGCATATCAATAGTTTGTCGTTCACCGTATTCAATTGGAGCATATTTACTAGCAACCCATTGTTTAGCATTAATTATTGTTTTTGCACTTGCAGGGTCAATATGTCCTTTTTCAAGTTTTTCGGTAATCTCTTGTATTTGGCTTACTGTCATTTCAGCATATGCCTTTTTTGCTTCCTTATATCTAACATTTAATTCATCATTAGTTGATATTTGGTAATATAATCTTTTATAAGGTATTTCAAGTTCTTTAGCCATTTTAGGTAGACTACCAAACTCGGCATAGCCATCAAATATTTTGTCCCAAAATTCTGGATCATCAAACATCCGATATTCTCTTGCTCTTCTAGCTCTCCTTACTGGTGTTCCTGCCATTTTTTTCCATTTGTTTAATTTGTTTTAATATTAACCCATAATTGTTAATTCCTCGAGGGATATTTATACCTTGTTTTTTAATTAATTTGTTATTCCTAAATCCTCTGTAATTCACAACATGCTGCCATCGTCCCCATCTTTTTTTAATTTTGGTAATATCAGGATGTTGGTCTTTAAGTGATTGTGCCATTTGTAATCTACCATCATCAACATATAATTCATCTGTATTCCCACCTGTCATAGTCATTGTTGCTTGTTTTTCTTGAAGAAATGCATAAAATAATATAGTACACCATCCATCTTTTAATGCTCTAATGGATAAATCAGTATCTTCATTATAACGACCTCTCCAACGATATGGAATATCATTTTTAATAAGAATACACGAGTATATCCTAGTATTAAACGCTATGGCTGGTCTAACTGATATATCGGGTATAAAAAAACGATATTGAAGTCCAGATAATGCAACATTTTCATATCTATCAGTAAAATCCTCTGCTGCTTTCAATATTGTACCTGAAGAAACATTGATTTTCATGTTATTATTTCTTCTGCAAAAGTTTCTAATATTATCGTCCATTATCCAATGTCTATCAGCACCAATTGAAATAGAATGGTCCCAAACCCAATTTCTTGCAGGTATACTTCCTTTTCCTAAATTACTAAAAGGTAAAGTATATATTTTTTCTGAATCTATGTATTTTGCATAATCATCATACTCTTGAGGTTCGATAACTATGTGATATGGAACTTTCATCCTTTCGAGTGCTTTACTTGTTAGTCTTGTTTCTGATCTTCCTTTACTTATTATATAAACTGGGTATTTCGGGTTCATATTCCTCTTGAGTTTCACCAAATTCTGTATATTCTCTATTAAATTCATCTTCATCAACCCAAAGTTTATCTGAGGCCACTCTAATTTCTGCTTTTGGGTGCCAATATGATTTTGTTAAAACATGAATTTTTTGTCCTATCTTTTTTTCAAAATCCTTTACATCTTCTTCAGATTTAAAGAACATATATATCATTCTATATGGTGTAAGATCTTTTTGTTCATATTCTGGCATTTGTTGCCATTCTGTCTCCCATAAGGCTTCCCAACCCTCTTTATCATCTGTAATGTCACATAATAATGGTTGTTCCATTGGTTTTGGTTTTCCACTTCTATATCCCATATTTATTCCTAATTAATTTTAATTTTTATTTAAAAAATGTTGTCTCCACACCCAATTATCCCAAATTTTCAATACAAAGTATTGTGGTTGGATTCCCTGCCACCCCCCAACATTTTAAGTAATTTTATTGTAAGTATTTACTCCTGTATTATGAATTCCTTTAACTAAAAAACTAAATATATTATCATCCTTAACATCGTGATAATCATTACATTTTTTAATCCATACTATAACACCTCCTTTTGGGTCAATAGTTGATGCTCTAGTTAATTGTATATGTTTAAATTGTTTATCATTAGGGAATATTTGAGCAGTTTCCATTGCATCAATAAGAACTTTACACAAATTATCCAAATCAGTATCTGGACCTCTTTTAATTGGATAATGTACTTCAACTGCTAATGCTAAATTATCATTATCATTAAATGATTTTGTCCCTTTTGATTTTTCAGTTATCCATAAATATACTACTTCAGCAATAAACTGTCTTGCTTGTTTTGTTTTTATTAATCTTTTACCAACTATTTGCCAATATCTATTAGCACTAATCGGAAATGGTAGTCTTAATTTCAGCACGAAAATCCTCCAAAGATTGTTTTTGTTTAACTGCTTTCTGTAATTTATTTACTAATATTTTCATATTATCAGGCATAGGAACTGGGTTACTTTTTGGTGATGGTAGCATTTTCTTTTGTTCTTCCAATTGTGCCAAATAAATATTATCTTCACAAGCCATTCTTTTTGGGTTGTTCATAGTTCCCTCTCGTATATCTTTAATTGTTGGGAAAAAACTTTCACTATTGATATGACTTTCAAAAGATTTTTTTATTCTTTCTGAAGTAAAATCATTTAAAGCTTCTGCCCATAAATTAATTTCTGGTTTCCCTAATTTACCAAATTCTCTAACATGAGCATGATAATTTAACTCACATTTTTTTAAACTGATTAATAATTGTTTGTAAGCTTCCTTTTGCATTTTTCAAATTTATAATCTTCAACACAATCATCTGAACAAAATTGTGTTCGTTTATGGATTTCATCAGGATGATTATTAATAACCTTATTACACATTTTACAAATTCTAGTTTTATTTTTCCTTAAGAATTTATATTTTTCCCAATTATTCATTAGTTAATTGTTTTTTGGTTATTTTCCATATTGAAAAATTCAATATCAAGTTCAGAAATTTGATCTTTGGATTTGTATTTAGGGATAATATCTTTATTACGATCAGGTATTAAATCAAATCTTATCCCAATCCATTGATTAAGCATACTCTGGTTTATTACATTATAAATATCCCTACCATCCATATATCTATTCCTAATTTCTGATAACATACGACTAGCGGCATTTAGAGAATTCCAAGGTTTTAATTTTCCATTATGTTCGGCTTCCTCTTGTTTATATGCTACCCATTCGGGCCATATTTCTAAAAATTCAGTATGATCTTTTAATTCTTCTGGAATTAATACTTTCTCCAAAATATCATTAGTGGATGGATGTTTCATAACAGGGCCTATAGTTTAATATTTATAGTTATATATTATAGTTTTATATATATATAGTTATACCTTCATACTAAGTTCCGATTTTCTGGAATCTTTGAGATCCTTTATTGCTTTATTACTTTTAAAAGTATCAGATTGTTGTGACCACCATTTAGCTAATTGATCCATTGTTTTAAGATTTTTAATTTCTTGTTTTGCTAATGAAAAAGCATTTTTTTGAGAATTTAAATCATTTTTATTTTTAACCTTTTCTGCTTCATTATCATTATCATTTTCAGCATATTCTCCATCATCATCTTCCTCAGGGCCTGCCGAAAGTCCAAACATGGCCTGTAGTATTTGTCTTTTAGCATAGGTTAAAGCTGAACCCACACCCTGAGGAGTCTTTTTGTCAAGATGAACTAAAGAATAATATGTTTGTATATAATGTCCAGATGTTTTATGCAGAATTATTGTGATAATACCATCTCCTGTTGGTAATTGCATTATACCTAAATTATGTTTAATACAAGCTTTATCAATTTTATTGATTAAAGTATCTAACATTATATAATCATTTTTATAATGGGGATTAAGTCCTTTTGCTACAATATGACTACCCAATTCCTCTTTTACTTTAAACCATGAAGCAAAAAGTTCCTTACCTGTTCCTATTACTTGAAATTTTAAATTGTCTTCCATATTTTCTCCTAATACCATTTTATATTTAGTGTTTTTATACCATTATAATAACCTGATAAACTTTTTTTCTCTTCATGAGAAGCTAAGATATATTCTTTATATTTATTTAAAAAAAATCTAGTATCATCTCTACCTTTTTCTAAAGATTCATCATCTAATCTATAACATTGGACATTAAATGGTCTAGATTTTTCACATACAATAAAAATAAAATCAAATTTTCTACCAGTAATAGCTTTTAATCCATCAATATACCAACTGGCTTGTATATCATATCTGTATTTTTTTATTGAATGCATAAAAGATTGAGGTGACCCAGAAAGCATAAATTTTAAATCAATGCATAAATCCCTTTCAATTAATAATTTATCAGCTCTAAAACATCCTTTTACACCTATAGGGTGTTTAAAAAACCCACTAACTTCATTTTCACCTAAATTTTTTAAAAATAAATCACTAACAATTTCATCATTATGGATATTATCCCTCCATCTATTTATTTGTATAAATTCATCCTGTGTTAGAATTGTTTTCCCTTCATTATGAGCTTGTTCCTCAATAAGTAATTTTTGTGCTTTACCTGCTTTTGTTCTAGCATCAATTTTTGGCATTACCAAATGTCTTTCATTAAATTTGTTAAATTCCAACATTATAGTATGTCCCCCAGTTCCTAATCTTAACCCATCAGAAGGTTCCTGTTCATTCCGTGTTTTATAATGGTTCATTGATTGTCCAAATAATTTAATATCAGAGGAATGAATAAATCCAGAGGCAGACAAATAGTCTTCAAAAGGCATATCGGAAATTAATTTGCCTATTATACTATCTTTTTCTTCCATAAGCTCTCCTAATTTTAAATCTCACCTTGAAGTAATAAAACAACAAGGCGAGATATATTTTTAAAAAGGATAATCATCCTTGGTTTTTGTTTCACCAGATTCATCAGTATTACTAATCTTCCAACACTGTAATGAATTTACATATCCTGACCCATTATCATTTTCCCATTTTCTACCTTTCAAATTAATATTACAGGTAACATTATCACCAATTTTATATTGGTCAAGTAGATCTGTTTTTTGATTAATGAATTCGACCTTTAATAATTCAGGCCATTGTGGGTCGGGTGCATGTTTTAAAACAAATTCCCGTTTTTTGAACCTATCTGAATATTCATGGGTATCAAAAATCTCCTCAATTACACCAGAGATCTGAATTGAATCACTCATTTTTACTCCTACCTTCAATGGTTAGATGGCCTTCCATGGCCTATAGATACCAATTTTCCAAATTGGCTTATTATGAATATGTACCTGGATTGATACTATCCATAATTTCTTGATCAACAACACTACATAATCTGTCTGCTGTTGTTTTAACTTTATTATTCAACTCATCATTTAAAATTTGACTTACGGTTGAAGTTGAACACCCTGAAGCAGTAGCAACCATATTAATAGTTATACCTCGTTTTTTTAATTTGCTTCGAAGTGAATCTGAATTCATAATGTGCCTCCTTTCGTTATTTTTGATTCATTATATACCATATTTTTTATTAAGTAAACAAAATTTAAAAAAAAATTAAAATTATTTTAACATCTAAAGTATTGTTTTTATTATAAAAAGAAAAAAAGTTAATTATTTTTTAAAAAAAGTGTTTACAAATGTTTACAAGTTTGATACCATGTTTATACATTATCAATAACGATGATGTATTTTTATAAAATAACCAATGTTCATAAGGAGATACTATGGGAACATTAATCGTAGAGAAAAAAACAACAATGTCAGAACTAAACAAAATGCCTAATCCAGTCCCGGCAACAAAATGGCATAAACCAATTCCTCATTTTCAAGCAATAACATCTGTTATAAATAATATTGAATCAAGAGGACTTGAAATTTCAGATCTTGAAGTTGGTACAAGCCATAAAAATCAAAGATGTTTTTGGTTAGCAAAATTAAAAAGTAAAGAAGGTGATTATGCCCCAATGATTGGTGGTAGGAATGCACACGATAGATCAGTATCACTTGCACTTTATGGTGGTGCTTCAATTTTTATTTGTAGTAATCTTATGGTTTCTGCTAAATTTCAGGATCGTAGAAAACATATGGGAGATATTCAACAAGAACTTCCAGAATTAATACAAACATCTATTGATAGAGTATTAATGGATAATACAATTAATAAAAAAAGAATTTCATATTATAAAGATCAGTCATTATCTGATAAAGATGCATATTATTTTATGATTGATGCTATGAAAAAAGAAATTCTTGGCCCATCCAAAATTAAATACTTAGTAGAACAATGGGAAAAACCACTCCATGATGAATTTTCTAATAAAAATGCTTGGAGTCTTCATAATTGTTTTACTGAAGTATTTAAGGATTTAACTTCTGCTGATTTGGTTTATCACAGAAACACAGTCCTTAATGGAATGTTGGATGATTTTACTGGGTTCAATATTTCTCGTGATTATCTAGGTAATGGGAAACTAAACAAATCACGGTATGCACAAATGATTGATATTACTCCTGCAAAACCTAAGAAAGAAAAAACTACTCCAGTTGTAGTTAAAACTAAACTTAAGGTTAATAAACCTAAGAAAAAAGCAAAAGTTAATATCAAGAGAAAAAAGATTGTCATTTCTGATAAGCATAAAAAACTTCTTAAGTCCAAAAATATCCAAATAACTAATACTGGGGCTGATGTATTAGCTGATATTTTAAATGTGCCAGTATCAAAAATGACAAAGAAACGAAAAGAAATTAGTAATGGAACTAGATTAAGAGCAAAAAAAGCTTAATTGTAGTGAGGTAGCATCTCTTAGGAGGTGCTACTCTAAGTATAATTAAAAAAAATATGGAAAATAAAACATTTACAGAATATTTAATGGAGTGCCTCGATCCAGAGGAATGTGTTAAAATCTATAAGGAGAGAAAATATGGGAAAAAAGCCTTTCACAAAAAAACAAATTCAAAAAATAAGAATAAAAATAAAGGGGAATCCACTTCAAGAACTATTATTAAACCTGTCAGTGGATCTGATGTTAAGGAGCTCTGATTTGTTATCCTTAAAAATTTCGGATGTTATTAATCAGAATGGTTCTATTAAATCAGAAATTAAGGTTAAACAGAAAAAAACAGGAAAGTCCACATTACCCATACCCTTGAGTGAACTATCTCTTAAAACGATAGCTAAACACCTTATTAATAAACCATTAAATGATTATATATTTAAAAGTCAAATGTATAATTATACTAAAAAACCAATAACTAGCCAACAGTATGCTAGAATTGTTAAAAAATGGGGAGAATATGCAGGGATTGAAGATGTGTCTGAATATTCCACTCACAGTATGCGTAAAACAAAAGCCTCTGTTATATATATGGAGACCAAAGATGTTGAAGCATGCAGACGTTTACTTGGTCAGACAAGTGTAATAGCAACTAGTGCATATTTAGGAGTATCTGATAACTCTGCACTTAAACTTGCAAAATCAATAATGATATGAGAAGAATCTATTTTAGTGAAGAAGATTTTGTTGCATTAAAAAAATATTTTGATTTAACCAAGCATATCTATCATAAGTCTTATATTGAAAGTGTAATTTCATTAAAAGATTATCAAAGAATGGATAAAATTATTAATAGAGTACACAAAACAAAAAAACTTAGGGAAAGATATGATAAAACCAAAACAGAAGGCTTTAATAGCTTTATTATAAAGGAGGTATTACATGGAAGTAAAACGAAAAATGATTCCTAGTACACCTGATACTCATAATTTAGTATTAGAACATTTAAATAAAATTAGGAGAAATACAGGTGCTAAAATAACTATTGCTTCATTTTATGAAAGTGCAGTAATAGAAAAACTTCAACGAGATAAATTTAAAAGGTCTATATGAAAACTAATTTTTTAATAATATTCATATTATTTATAATAGTAATAATTTCTATAGGAGGAACTATTATTTATGGTTATGAAGAATATTGCCCTAGAATTAAAGGTTGTGAAATTATTAATGGAGAATGCCCTAGTTGTATAAAAATTGGAGTAAAACCTATAACTGATTTTGATTTGAAAAAATTGGAAAATAATTTTAAAAAATCATATCCAAAAGTTTTTAAACAAAATAACTTTAAATTAAAAGAAAATAATATTTTACCAGGAGGTTGGGATACTTATTCATATCCAACTTGGAAAGGTATTAGAGTTTTATTTTAACGAGGGCCTAATAATCCGAAAGGATTCATATCTCTAGTTTCTTCATTAGGTGCTAAAAGAGAAGGGAACATCATAGGATAAAGTGCTCTTGCTTGGTTTTCATAACTTGACCTTCTCTTTTCATCTTCCATCCTTCTCATTAATTCATTAACCTGATTTGGCCCTTGTTGACTAAGTGCAGCTCCAGTAGCAGATGCTCTATTTTGAATTTTTGTATCATCTAATCCAGGTACTGGTAAATTATTTCCTCTTAATTTATTAATTGAACTTGATATATCTGATGAAAATGAAGGCCCTGGGTCTGCTAGTCTCTCTCCAACTTCTCTCATTTGGTCTGTTTGACTTCCTAGTAAAGCTCTTTTAGCTCTAAAATCCATATCCCCAATAATTTGCATTTTTTCCAAAAATTCTTTAAATAACCCTTGGGATTTATATAGAGCACTTAATTTATCTTTTTCCTCTGTTTCAAATAATTTATTTATTTTTTCAGCATTCATTGATTCAACATTAGTACCTCTAACTCTTTGATACATTTTAGAAGCATAACCTAATCTATATGCTTTTTTACTAGCTTTATCCAATTCTGATAATTCTCTCCTTACCATATCCCCTGTATGTTTACTACCTTTTTCGGAAGCTTTAACTCCTGCATCAAATGCTTCAATAAAATCAGAACGACTTTTATATATATCAGAAGCTTTTTTATAATCTGGAGAAGAATCTTTTAAAACATTAGTAATTTTACCCATTATATTTTTTAATTTACCAGCATCAATTGAAGCAAATGGTTTTGATTTAGGTCTATCTGGTTTTGGTAAAATATCATATTGTTGTTTAATTAATAATTTTAAAGCATGAAGATGATTAATTGGTACTTCTCCTATTAATTCTTTTGATGACAAATTACCTTTTAATCCTGTTATTTCATTTAATGATGGTATTTCCATTCTTGTATCAAGATAAGCTTTCCTCATCATTTTACCAACATTATCTTTTCGTTTCATTAAAGTATTAATTTCATTCCATAAATCTGAAGAATTCACCATAACAGAATCTGCTTTTTTATAAAAAGGTTTTGCTAATTCTTCTGATTTTTCTTTAAGTATTTTTTTCCAATTAGGAGCATCTCCAATTCTACCTCCTAAGAATTTTTTAATTGATTTTTCAGCTATTGGTTTAAATTTTTCAATTTTATTCTCTAAAGCAGTAATTGCATCTACTCTACCTGTGGGAGATGTTTGATTTAATTTTTGACTTAATGCTCTGATATTAGAACCAGGTTTTGTTAAGTCAGGAAGTGTAGTAATATCAGCAATATCCTCATCTAATTCAATAATTCTATTTAAATGATCTCTTAAATCTTGTATTCCTTCATAACCTCTTGCTAATTCATCATTCATAAATTGTAATGAATCCCTATCTACTTTAGCAGGATAACCTTCATGTATAACATTACCATCAATATCAATTGTTTCCATCCCTTTTTTAGCCATTTTATTTGAAAGGGCTTTAGCACCTGCATCAATTATTCCAGTAAATGGACCAGAAACCATTCCTATTCCAGCACCAACTTTTGCACTATCTGATGCTGATTCTATTCTTTCTGGTGAATCAAAACCTCCAGTACCTGTTCCATATCCATATAATCCCATATCAATAGTTCCTGCAGTTCCTCCAAGGGTCATTCTTTTTATAATATTTTGGAACCATTGTCCTTCTTTTATTTTACCTACATAAGGTAGATATTTCCCCATTTTAGCAACAACCATACCTGGTACTAAAAGAGCACCTGCAGTCTCAGCTAAGGCAGCAGAGGCAGGATTTTCCTTTACATAATTATTTATTTCAGACCTAACCTTTTTTATTTCATCATCATAAGTTCCATATCCAAAACTATCTGGCATTTCAGATCTAATGTAAGCTTCTAGTTCATCAGATCCACCAAATGTAAGACCTTGCCCAATTTGTCGCATAACATTCCAAGCTGCCTCACCATGACGTTCCATTTCTTCAGCAGATGATTTATAATAGTCTTCGGTTTCTTTCTCTTTTTGGTATGCCTGACGTTCTGGAGTGTTACCAAATAATCCTAAACCTTCACTTCTTTTTTGGTCAAGATCAACTCCCGATCTTTCTAAAAAAATACTTTTTATTTTTTCTTCAGAAAATCTTCCAGAATTTTTTAATTTATTATAAATTTCTAAAATTTCTCTATCTGTCATTTATCAAACCTTGGGAAAACTTGATCTAAATATTGTTTATTTGTTAAATTATTATTAGGATTTTTTTCTTTTATTTTTTCTTCACTAACTATATTTTCAATTTCTGCAGGATCTGGTATAACATTATTTGTTGCAGCATCAAGAACTTTATTAAATATTTTTTTACTAATATCTGGTGGTATATAAGTTTTATATAATCCAAGAACAGTCTCCCTGAATTGTCTTTTTCTTTCTACATCACTTGATAAATCACCAGGCATAGGATATAGAACCATTCTCATAGCTCTATTTTCATCATCCTTAACAGTTGCGCCAGAAAATAAATAACCAAACATTCTGGAACCTGCCAATGCCATATTTTCATAAGACCTAGCTGGACCAGGAAGTGGTAATGCACCTCCAGTAAAATATTGTCCATACTGTGCAATTGATATTTTTGTAGGATCAAATGTTTGTTTCTTTAGAGAATTTTCTACTTGTGAAATTATACCCACCTTCCCAATATCTTTTGCTTCAGTAATTGATCTTTTAGCTTTACTAGAATATTTTTTTGTATCAATATATCTATCAAGATCTCCTTCCAACTGTTTAATTTTATCAATAGGCAAGCCTTGGAGTATACCATATTCAACTGGGCTAATAGCATTTTTTAAATAATCTGTAACAAATTGAACTGTTTCTTTACCATGTTCATCACTGGTTTTTACTTTTTTTTCCTGATTTTTTACTACCTGCCCATATAATGCAGAATAATTTCTAACTGATAAAATATCTTTTGGTTTTAATAAACTACCTGAGTCACTCCATTCTTTAAGTTTAGTACTTGAATTAAGTACTCTCCCCAGTACTTTATTTGGACTAAAATCCAAATCACCTTTAGAAGGTGTATGAAGTAAATTATATTTTCCTGTATTTATATTTTTCTGATAAATACTACCACCTATTACTTCTGGAGGATTAAATTTTTCTTTATCATTAGCACTTAATAAATTATAAACTGTATTATATGCTGTATCAATATCACCTTGTGCTAAAGTATATAATGAAGGAATTTTTGAATTAATTGATGTATTATTATAATCTTTTAATGCTTTAATAATTTTTGGAAAATTTTCTATTTTTTTATTTCTATTTTGTAATTGCTGATATGCTTGTTGATTTTTAATTAACTGATCTTCTTCTGCCCTTCTATGAGTATAATAATCAGATCGTCTGTCTTGTAACCCCTGATGGCCTTGAAGAAATGCTTGAGTACCTAATTGCATTCCTCTCCCAATATCATCCCAAACTCTACCACCACCACCAACCCATTCGGTAGCTCCATCACCAACCATACCAGATCCTAAAGCCATTAACCCTTGTGCTAATGGTGAGGGCCCTGATGCCCATGGTTCTCTAATTCTTTTACCACTCTGGGTAGTTCTCATTGCATAATCAGGATATTGTTCAAAGTCATCTAGTAATCCAAACATTTTAATTTACCTCCGACCAATCGGATTGTCCTTGAAAAACAGGACTAGCACCGATATTCATTAAATATTCAGCAAAAGGATTTCTTCTACGAAATCTAGGTTCATCAGTATATTTACCACCTACACCTTCTCCCATATTTGTATCAAGAAGACCTTGTGAAGGAGGTTGTTGTTGTGCTTCTTGAGCTTTTCTTTGAGCAATTAATTCTTGAGCTTTTCTTTGAGCAATTAATTCCCCAATTCCTTCAGGACTTCCAGTTAAACCACCAGTAAGATTTGATGGTCTTGTGTCTCCCGTATGAATTTGGTGCTGATTATGTACTCCAGTAATTCTATTTGGTATGGTATTTACATTTTCAGCTTTATACCAATCAGCTTCGGGCATTTGTAGATTTGCTGTATTATAAGCTTCCATTTGTGAACCAGGTAAATCATAAATTCTTCGTTCTTCCATTATAGAACGATGAGGATTCCAAGTTTCTGGACCTTCAAGCTCATATGCTGGAATATCTCTATAAGTTTTTGGGCCTGTATACAATTCATCATCAATTTGTTTCCATTTTTCTTCTTCGGTTAACATATCCCAATCAGATAATAAACCCCCAAATGGTTGTTCTGAAGTGTTTACTGGGAATGGTCGATTTAAAAATTCTTCTGCTTCCCCGGGAGTTGTTTCTCTATGTTCACCACTAAGTAAACCTGCATTTTTTATACCATCTAGATAAGCTTTCTTACGTTGTCTTTGAATTCTTTGTGCTTGAGTTTCCATGTTTTCCTTTTTATAATTAACTCATACCAAATTTTAAACCACCGCCAAGACCTGCACCCAAAAGACCAACTCCCATTCCTGCAAGGTTCATTAAATCTGATTTACCCTGACCTTTTTGAGTTTGACTACCACCCCATTGACCTTGGTTTACAAAATTACCAAATTGTCCTAGCATTTGTGGTTCCCAATTTTGTTTTCTTAAAAATTGATCATAACCAAACATATTTGCACGATCACGTTGTTGTTGTTGATTTAATCCAACATTACCAAAAGCACCTGCAAGTCCTAATTCAGGATTAATATTTCTTGCTTGGTTAGCTCCTGCTATATTTAAGTTTTTTGCTGCCATTTGATTTTGAATATTTTGATTTTGTAATGCTCGTTGTAATCCTATATCCACTCCAGCCAAATCTGCAGCCCTATCCCAAGTTTGTGATCTTACATTTTGTTTCATTCTATCATATGGCATAGCAGCATCCATCATAGCTTGGAATCTTTGGTTTTGACTACGAGTAGAACCTGGTCCTGCTGCTCCAAGTTGTTGGGCCATATCACCTTCTGCATTATATGCCATTTGAATTGCAGCTTGTTTATCTGCATCTATTCCTTCAAACATTTGTTTTTGCATAGGGTTCATAAATTTATCAATTCCTTGTTGTAATGTATTAGAAGTAACTGCATTTGGATTATATGTTGCTGCATTTTGTTGAGCTTGTCTAACAGCCTGCATATTTGGTCCACTAAAATAGTTTTGTAATCCACCAAGAAGATTTTGTTGTTGTTGTTGTCCTTGTGTTGCAGCAGTACCATAAGGATTTGCTCCTAAATATTCTTGGAATCCTCTGTCTAATAAACCTTGGTATCCACCAGCAATATTATGTCTATATTGATCCCCTTGGCTTGATGTAGAACTTGTTTTAGTTAAATCTTTTGGTACTCCACCAAAAATTTCTGTTCCTTGATTTAAAATATTTGTGGCTCCTTTTGCTAATTCTCCTAACATATTTCCTCTACGAGTATGGATTAGTGGAAGCAATATTTGGTCGACCTTCTGAGTCAATCATTGTCCCTGTTAATTCTGTTATTACTAAATTACCGGAATCATTAACTGTTAACTTCCACCATTTACCATTTGATGATTGTAAACATATTGTTCCTGATTTAAAAAAATTATCTTTATCCAATTTTAAATTTTGATCATTTGCTTTTCTTAATTCATCTTGTAAAACAGTCTGTATTGATGAATCATAATTATTTGGTACTGGTGGTAAATTCATCTTCTACCTCCTGGTGCTATATCTGCTCTAATAGTACCAATTTCCCAATCTTGATCAAATGGACTTTCTACTCTATATTTAAATTGTCTTCCTTGTTCTCTAACATCTATATATCCATCAGATGTAACATCATAATTATTACTAGAAGATTCTTGCCCATTTGGGGTATATGATGTCTTAAATTTAAATCTAAGGCCGTTAGTTCCTTGTGTACTGTCAGTTATTAATTGAGTGATATTAGTTATATTCTCTCCATTTTCTATTTCCATAGCGCCTGTTTCAGCATAGCATAACCCTACATCAGTAGTTGAGTCTGTTCCATTTACTAATACCCTTTCATAATCTGATAAGGAACTTGATGATTGGGCAACTTGTTGTGTTGTTCTTGCTGTTGTTAAAGCAGGAATTTCATGTTCGTATACAGTACCATCATCTGCTATTCCAATTGGATTATCAAATACACCAGGACTTCCAACTGCAAATGCTGTTCTACATAATTCTCCAATTGACCACCAATTTTCAGCATAATTATAAGTAACATATTTTAATATTTCATCTGATGTTGAAGATGCATACCACCAAGTAACTTCAAAAAATTCTGGATTAACTGAAGCATATATTTTAGAATCCTGTACCCGATTTAATTCCTTAAAAACATGATCTTGTACATCACAATTTAATGGTTGTACTGAACCTTGATATTTAAAAAATCCACCTTGACTCATCCAAAATGCCTGATCCCCAACAGCAATCATTGAACGATTTGAAATTGCTCCACAACTATCTCCTATCTTTTTTCTTCCATAAACATAAGGAGCACCAACCCAATCAATAGCATGAACATCTGTTGTGGTCCAAATTATTATTCTATCTCCTACAGTCTTGCCTGCTAGAATTTTCCCAAAAGTATCAACTTCAAAAGCACCTGCTAAATTAGTAGATGTTGCTCCCCATGTAGTACTAGATTCCTTATGAGACCATTGTATTTTTCTATTATTCCCTCCAGCTCCTAATGCAAATAAATGTCTTTCTTTTGAGACTAAAATAGACGAATTATTTATTGGAGCATTTGACACCACAGCTGCCTTTGTTCCTGTTGGGTTTGTAGTTGTTGGATCCCATTCATAAATTTTACCATCTGATGTGGATAAACCAATTAAATTTTCTCCCCATAAATCAAATACCCAAGATGATGCTTCCAGAACTAATGAACTATTGGCAGAATTTTCATTCCCAAATCTTCTTGCTCTTTTAATTGTTACTGACTCCCCTGTACTTGAATCAGTTGCTATTGAACCTGTTGGGTCTGCTGTAATAACTGCATTTGAATTACCTGCATCAGAAATAACTATAGTTGGGGTAGAAGTATATCCAGAACCTGCATTTGTGATGGTCACAGTAGACACAACACCACCAGTTACAGTATAAGTTCCTGCAAAGCCACTTCCCCCACCTCCAGTTGCTGAAAGTGTTCCTGCAGAATATCCTGTACCTGCAGTTGTTATAGTTAATCCAGTAATTGTCCCAGTATAAATTACTGATCCATTAGTTAACCCAACTGTCATTTGATTCTTAATAGAACCTACTGTAACAGTTGCAGTATTTGTTGTGCTCCCGGGATCTGTTATAACAATTGTATTACTGGCTGCATATCCAGATCCTATTGTTGTGATGGTTACTGTAGGATTCCCAGATCCATCTGTTGTAATTGAAAATTTTATTCCTGTACCTGACCCAGAGGTACTGGTTTGAGAAACATTTGTATGTGACTGGCTTGCTTGCCATGCACCAGATGGAGTTGGTGTAGTATCTGATAATCCTGCAACTCCTGCAGTTACAGCAGTAACAACCCTATGTGAAAGTGGATATATTTTATTGTTAGCACTTTCACTTGAACCGGAAATTTCAATCTCATCTCCAACTGCAAATGGGGATGGGCCAACAGGAGTTGTTGTTGCATCCGTAAATACTGTACTTGTACTACTAATTGTTGCAGGTGCAGTGAAACTAATATCTGTTCCTGTCACAGTTGCTCTTGTTACAACACCACTAAAATCACCTGTTCCAAATCCAAGACCAATTTCTCCATCAGAGTTACCTACAACCAAATCTGTTGTAGAGGTGGCTGCTTCCGGTGTAATATCAGAGGCAGTTCCTGAAAGTGAAGTAAAAATATAAAGATTAGAATTAGTCCCAATTGCCAACCACCTGGCACCTGTAAAATCTCGCCAGGTTATCATGGCCCTTCCAATCCCAGTGATTGTAGATCCGATTACGGTTTCCCAACCACCAAGAGGTTGTAATCTGCCATCTTTCCACCTCACTAAATTACAATCAGACCACCTCCCTTTTGCTTCATAAGGTGTCCCATTTTTAAAAACCCCAGGAGGAGGTTGTAATTTTAAAAGCTTACCCATTCTTCATCCTCCACTGATTGCAATTCAACCTAATTACCACAGTCAGTTCTTCATTTTTTTTTAATGTCATATTATCTAGATACTCCGGTAAATAATTTTTCCTAACTGCATCAGTTGAACAATCGCAAAATTGAATCCGGGTCTGTGAATATGGGTCCACCCTCAATATGGCGTTTGAGCAACCCATCCACATACTCCTGATCTGGTTTGTTTTGTAAACACCAGGATATATTGGTTTGGTCTGAATAGTTTTTTGGCATCCAATTATCAAGATCAATATCAACCAACAACCCACCTTCAAGTTCCAATTCAATATACATTTAACCATATGTCCAAACAGTTGGTCTTGGTCCCTCTTCAGGGCTAAGACTATCAATATGACAGAATCTCGAATTATGTGGGCCCTTCTGTGAAAGTCCAATCCCTGAAATTCCATGTCTTTGTGCAATTGTAAATAATCTCATAGCATCTGCACCACTAATTAAAATATCGGCTGCCTTAGCATGAGTATGTGGCCCATTTTTACCTGTGGTGGATATTTTATTATTGTGTGCTTCACAACGATACCCAGATGTTATTCTTAGTGGCCTATTTATCTCATCCCTAATTGATTGTAGTATCTTCATAAATTCCGGATCCATGTCACTTTTACCACACCCACAATGACACTTAAATTCGTCTGTAGTAAAATTTTTTGTGATGTACATAGTTATCCCTATAAAAATAATTTTACCAAACTCCCTACGAGTATAAATAGTACCTTTTTGGTGCTATTAAGCAGAGATACTTTTTTCATAGGCTTCCAATATTTGATCATCGACTTTGTTTTTGGTAGAAGAGACCAAACGCCTAAGTAAAATAAGTATCACTTGCTGAAGTAACTTTTCACTCAGCATACTCATACACATTGTTTTCACTGCGCCCCCAATTAGTGGGGCAAGTAATCCTATAACTGGCATTAACACTCCTTATTTATGAAAGGTTTAAAAGTTTCAACACACTGATATACACCTGGGAAAGTATTTGACCCCCGATCCAACCAATAGCCAAATCTTGTTGTTGTTGGTGAGCAACTTGACAATAATATTCCTACCATAATTACTTTAATCCACATTATGCATATCTCTCCGATCTCTAATTCTACCTCCTAAAGAAACTCGAAGATCCGTAAGTGTCGCAGCCAGCTCATCTATTCTTTCTGATAGGTGATCTACTTTTTCCTCAAGATGTTGGATGCTACCATCTGAGATTAGTTTTACTTCCTGTTGGAGTGACATAACCGAGCTAAATACCCACCCCGAAAATCCTATTAGAGCAGCCACAATAAAAGGTGTTAGTGCCTTAACTAACGAATGTTCTGCAACTGCTGCCATAGTCCCATTTATTGCCATGATTATCTCTGTTTTAATTTACTTTTTTTTAATTGTTTTCTAGCTTTAGTATGTAAGGCAGCCAACTGTTCGGCTTTCTTATTACCTTGTTCAAGTTGTTTTATATGATCTTCAGTATAATCCTTTTTCTTAAATAGGTTTTTAAATTTTCCAATAAAACTAAACATTTTTTCCTCTTATATGTTCCATCTCTTCTTCATGTTCATGATCTTTTTTCTCACGAAACCAGTAATCGGTAGATTTTGCAAGCACTGCAACATATGCTCCCATGAGGATATTAACCAAATCACGACTTGTTTCCTTAACCTCCGCATAGAACAGTAAATACAATAAAATAAGAAACGTAAACGCATTGGCAATTGAAATGGAAAATCTAGCCCAAAAATTAAGAAGTTTCCTATTTTCAAGTGCATTCCCGGCCCCTCCTAATAATGACTTGTGTAGTTTTTTGCTCATTCATTAGCTTGGTTTCGGATATTTTGCTTTTACTGCTTCACAAGATTCTTGGTGAGTTGTTGTTCCATTTTTCATATCCTTCATCAACATATCTAGCTGATCTCCTACTGAAGGATACTCTGCCTTTCTGTTTCTGGCGTACTCCTGTGAGTCAAATGCACTCTGCAACTCAGTTATTTTAGCACTAACCTGTTCCCACGTTATATCGGGGTTATCTGATGACAAACTTTTATATGTTGCCTCAAAACTCTCCTTAGTCCCTAAACTATCGCATTTAAATTCAGTTACTCCAAGTTCAGAAATTGCCTGAATAATCATGCTGCTATCTCCATTAAAACAATTGATGATGAGTACAAACCCACAATGGTATCACCATAGGCACGATTATTCATATATATTCCATAACCAGATCCTGACCCCGGACCATACACTTGGATTTGAATATTATGTGCACCCGCACCGGGGTCATCATAACGAGCCATGCCACATACATTTAACCATTGAGAGTCATCCGCAATGTAAGTCCCAAATAATCCGTTTGCTCCTGGATTGCCGATAATTTCAGAATCAGTTTCATCATAAAATCTTACTCTAATTTCTGATGCTGGTTTCATGCTTAATGAGAGCATTGCCCAACACATAATATCAGAACCTGCTGTAATTGTGATTGACTTTTCAAAAGTTGGACTAGTTCCAAATGCTTCCCAAGCAGAAGAAACGACAGTTGGCATTCCATTGGTATCATTAGACGCTAATGTAAAATCAACACACTGGAGAACTTTACCACTCCCCCCTGCTGCTGCCCAAGTTAACCCTCCCGCATTTCCACTTTGTTTAGAAAGGAATTGCCCATTAGAACCAGCATTGGAAATATGCAAATTATCCTCATCGACACTTTCAGAACTCATGTGTTCTAAATCAATACTGCCAGCAGCATAATGTTGACTATCGATTTGGTCATTACCAATGTGTGCAGAATCTATACTTCCATCTGTATAATGTTCACTATCTATAGCATCATCAGCTATTTTAGTTCCGTCAATTGCATCTGCCGCTATCTTGCCAGTTGTAACTTGTAAATTCCCAATATGTGCGGTATCTATTGATGCATCAACATACTGATCACTATCTACAGAGTCTGCACTCATGTGAGCTAGGTCTATTGATCCATCTGTATAATGCTCTGAATCGATTGCATTATCTGCTAATTTAGTTCCGTCAATAATATCAGTCTCAAGTGAACCCCTCACAATACCAGTTGGTGTGCCTGAGAATGCAGGACTAGCTAAATTTGCTTTTAAATCAATTTCAGCTTGTGTAGCAACTCCAGAAATAGTTCCCGATCCGCTTACTAATTTTGCCATTTTTATCCTTATACTCCTTTAAATTCCATCATATTCTATGAGTCAATTATAACTTCGTAAGAAACAATAAGATCGAGATCACTTGCAGCACTTGCTTTCGCTTGTAAAACATCCGTTTCCATTAAATAAATTGGTTTATCAACAAGAACCAATATATCATTGGCTGGAACATTAACCGTTTTTGCTATATAAAAAGTTCCTGATGTATCCAGGTTTGTTATCCCGAGAGGTGTAACATTTAATTTAACAATCCTTACATCTACTGTAGCAGCATTTGTTCCGTCCACATTTGCGACTAAAATTGAATTAATTTTTACTATATATTCTGCTGTCACAGTTATCAACGCCACTTCACTAGTTGTCAAATGCAGTCCTAACGATCCCCCTTCAATCGTTGCTACATTTACAATATTCGGATTTGCCATTACTACCTTTCGTATTTAAAATTAAGAGCCAAAAACAATTGTCATAGCAATACTTTTACCTATGCTTGCTGCAGCTTGCCAAGTCATATCACCAGTTGCAGCAGACTGAGCAGTTAAAACGTAACCGTCTGTTGGAGCGTTGCTAACTTGCAACTTAGCTTCATTAATTGCTTCGTCTGCAACATAGGCTTGAGCAACTGGGGTCCCATTCCAGGTTCCAGTTCCAATTGTCCCAACTGATGTAATTTGTGTTTGGGCTGCATCTACACTTAATGTATTTGTTGAAAGAGTAAGACCTGTCCCTCCCACCAAAGCAGTTTTGCTCATTGCAATTGCTGCATCACTTTTTATATCAGCATTAATAATTGTGTCACTTGCTATTGAAGTAGCATTACCAGAGGAAGTTACGTCACCTGTCAGGTTTGCATTTGTTGTGACAGATCCTGCTGTTAATCCTGCTGCTGTGCCAGTTACATTTGTCATAACACCACTTGCTGGTGTACCAAGTGCAGGAGTTGTAAAAGTAGGAGCAGTAAGTGTTTTGTTTGTTAGTGTTTGTGACCCGGTTAATGTTGCAACCGTTGAATCTATTGCAACTGAGACCTCATTGCCTGAACCAGTTGTATCTATGCCAGTACCACCAGCTATATCTAATACCTCACTGTCTAAATCAATGCTTAATGCACCACCAGAATCCCCTTGAAAATCTAAATCTGATGCAGTCACTTGAGCATCAACATATGCTTTTATAGATTCAGATGTGGCTAGTGTCGTGTCATTTACACCACTCATTGTATCACTATCGAGAATTGCAGACCCACTTACACCAGTATTAATAACTGGGCTTGGCATTGTGACTGCACCTGTAAATGTACCACCTGTTTTTGCAACTATTGCAGTATCTAGTGACTGAATTGCATCGTTCAGGGTTTCACCCCAGGTACCCCGGCTTGACTCAGAACCTGGATCAGGTAATGTGATATTTAGATTTGTTGTTGGATTTGCCATATAAATTATTCAGAAAGATCTTGTGTGTAAGCATATTGCCATATTGATAGTTTTGCATTGTCTCCCCTACCTCCTGCACTAGAATATGAACCTGCTGAAGCAGAACCAGATTCAGTTGAAGCACCATTTGTCGTTGTTGTTACAGGATTGGTAGCGACAATCGTATTGGTTCCTACTGAACCATTTGCTCCGTTAGTTGTACCTATAGTATATCCAAATAAATGTGAAAGACCTCCGGGCCCAGTACAATTCCCAAGAACCTCAACTAGACCGAGGGCACCTCCACCTCCTCCTCCTGCAGTTAGAGTTGCAGATGGTCCGGTAAAAACAAAATTAGTCCCTGCTTGACCTGCAAACCCAGGTTGGTATGATCCTACAGCCGTTCGGCCTCCATAAACCTGATGATAATTTGTCACATGATCCCCACCTGCACCACCAGCATTATAACCACCAATACCACCTGACCAGGTATATTCTTCCCCTGGAATAACTTCAATTGTAATATCTAAAAGGCCAGGGGTACCCCCAAAACCACCTGTTACGGTTTGAGGCCCATTTGTTGATGTAAAGCTTCCAGTACAACTATAATGAGCATCAGTATCAGGATGGTTACTCCTGGCACGAGCACCTCCACCTCCCTGACCCTGACCCCCAATCATTTTAATACGGAGGTACCTGACATTATTTGGAACAGTATAAGACCCAGTAAGTTCCTGCCCTTCTGTACTGTCAGTCATGTCCAATAATGCATCACTCTCATCAGTGTCTTCAATTAATTCATATCTACCAATTGCAGTTTTATGTGCAACTCGCCAAGTACCCCCATGTTTAATCCAGACATTATGAACAGACCTCCACTCCCCTGAGACCTTAATATATGGTTCAACAACAGTTGACCACCCAGTAGACCCAGATCCAGGTTCAGTCTTTATTTGTAGAGATGTTCCCATTAATATTAGGTATATTCGTAGTGTATATCCCCATCAGTACCCCCACTTGGAGCAGATGTACTGATTGTCCTTCTACCTGCTCCGTTTGAACCTACTACAAAATTGGAATAATCCCCAGATGATCCAGTAATTGTAATGCCTGTGGCTGCTACAGAAACAGATGTAACCCCAGCAATTGTTCCTGCCGAAATAGCTACAGTGTCTGCAACGAGTGAGTCTACATTTGCTGAGCCAGTTATATGCAGATTCTGCCATTCAGCACCTGCTGCTCCCAAATCATAAGTAGCATCTGCACTTGGAATAATACTTGATGCAACTCTGGAAGTAAAAGTTACGGTATCACCACTGGCTGCTGCATCATTCCCAAGTGTTACATCACCTTTTGCCACCAGTGCATCTGTTGTATCTGTCCCTGGTTGATGAACACATCCTTCCACTGCTCTTGTTGTGTGACTCAGACTTGTAAGTGGAGCACAAACAATTGGGCCTGAATTGATGTGGACTGGTTCCAGAACCTTTGCAACCGTAATTGTTGAACTGGTGTCTGTCGTTATATTAGTTGCAACTGTAATTGAATCTGCAGATGTTTTGGCTTTTACATAATGTACTACCGGAATTGCTGCTGTTCCATTCACTGCTTGAGAAGATCCTGAAACCCGGATTCGATCACCAACTTGAACACTTTCAAAATATTTTAAATTGGAAGAAGTTGAAATGATTCCATCTGATCCGGAAGCAGTTAAATCAATTGCTGCAGAAGTAATTCCAGAAATTAACTGATTTTCAATAAGTTTAGCTATTGCCGTATCAGTGAGATCTAATGTTGTATGGAGATTATTTCCCCATGATTGGTTATCTCCACCTATTTCCGATTTTATAAAGTTATAATTTGATGTGAAGGTATTTGCCATTTTATTGCTCAGTCCATGTTGTACTGTCAGTGGTCTGTTCTGACCAGGTTACTGTAGTTGGTGTTTCATCAGTAAATACGGTATCCCCAAAATAGGAACTGCCAAATGTAGATACTCCATATATTGTTGGTCCAATTGGTTCTTCTGTCCAGGTTTCGTTCATGTATATATATATTTAGGTCTCATATTTAAAGTACCACCAGAATATCTACTTTTTTCGTCTGATGTTTGAAGTTCCTGTAATGCTTGTGTGTACATAGTACCCCAAGTTCCAATTGATTGGGGGTCCATGAGATATGGTGCAGATTGTAATAATGTCCCAAAAAGATAAATATCTGGATGACTGACTAATAACCAGTTGTTACCTGAATCTGCCAAACCTGATAATGCAGGGATGTCTTGGAAATAATTTAACTGGAGTGTGTAAGTTGTATCTGGTGTTGGTAATAGCTGAATGGAAGTACCCTCAATTGTATAGTAGTTTGGTTTCCCGGTTTTATTGTTTTGTTTTTCCCTATAGTCATCTGACCTGTCTGAAGTTATATAAACCAGTCGTTTTGGGGGAGAAGTTCCAGACAATTCAATGTTCATCATTTCTAAATAATCAGTAGGAAGACTAACATATTGTGATGCTGCAGATGCAGTAGCTCTTGTCAGCATTTCTCTTGTCCTGAGTAGCCTATTTAATTGTGCTTCGGCAAGAGAAATAAATTCTGCAATTCTATCCGTTAAATCTGACCGATTAAGCCAATTTGCTACTGCAGTGTGCAGTTCTGCTTTTGTTGAAATTGCCATTTATGATAAATGTCCTTCCCATGTTTTAAAATATTTATTTTCTGGCCTATCCAGCCATTTTAATAGGCGTTTTTTATCTTGAAGTATTCCCTCTCGATGTAATTTTGCTGCAATTACAGGTGGGATCTCTGCGACATGCCTATCATTTGCAGAACGTATAATAGGCTGTTCTCTTAAATACTTTGTATAATCTAGTGTTGCTTGGACATCTTGCTCTTTAGTGATATGAAATGTCCCATCACCATCCTCGGTATGAACAGCAGTTTTAACACCATGTTCAGTACCTAATTCAGTTGTTGCTTTTGGCATAATATAAAGGGCCCCATTTCTGAGGCCCCCAAGTTATAGGTTATTAACCACCAATGTCTGCTACAAGACCATGTGCGGCTTCATTATCCACCTGTAACCCACCTTCCCAAGTAATAAACCTGGAAGTTGCATCACCGGTTGTACCTAATTCACTAACTTCAAAACCTCGAAGTTGAGCAACTTTGGCAAATTCTGGATTAATTAACCACCCATCTTTTGCCCTCTGGAACCGATTAGTATGAACAGTATAAGTTCCGAAGTCTCCAATATATACTGATACATTGGCATTCACTTCATCTGCCTTACCTGGTAAAGCCACAACTGATGTTGCAGATGCTCTACCAGCAAATCCACTGATTAATTGTTTACTAGCAGAAGCAACCATGATCATATTTGGTTGATCACCAGAATTATCGAAACAATTCTTTAGTTCTACTTTTAACAATGCCTCAGTTAAGGCTCTTGCTGTCCCATCATTTCTGGGATCCGTTCCCCCAGCTGTATCAGTTGGGTTAGTTGGACTTCCAGAATGACCTACTGTTACGTTAGTAGCAACATATGCAGGTAAACCGGCAGCCGTTCGGGCAGTGGTTGCATTACCTGTATTTACTGCTTGATTTAAAAGCAGCATTGTTTCTACATCACGTTTAAGTGCTCTTGATATAAGGGCAATTTGATGTGCCATTGCATCAGATACACCTGCACGATTCATTGCAGCCTGAGTTCCTGTTACCGATGCTGATCTTGTCAGTATTTGACATTGATTAGAACACCGAGTGGTATTTGTAGGGGCAGCAGTTGCAATAGTATTACCCTCAAGCTGTGCCGTAGTAGCAACAGCAGGAAGTGCTTCCTTTTGCCATTCAAATTTTGTATTGCTTACGGCACGTTTACCAATAGCAGATACAAAAGGTGTTTCTTCTGGAGAGATATTATATATCACATCCGAAAGATCTTCCCTTTGACCTACAGCAGTAAATGTATCTAAAGCATTCGTTACCTTAGCCATGTTGTGTTTCCTTTCTTACAACAGATGTTTGAAAATTTGTTCGGCATCAGCCATTTTACCTGACTTTGCCAGTTTCATTTTGGCTTTTGAAACAGTTGTGTGTTGTCTAGGCTGTTGAGCTGTCGAGCCTGGAGTAACTGATCTGATTGCTTCCTTTGCTGGTCTAAGTTTTGATGCTCCTTTACCAGATAACCCGGTTGCCTTCATACCTGCCCTCAAAGCTAATACTGCCCTACTATCATAAATTTGAGCAACGTCATCAGTACTATACCCAATACTCTGGGCATATTGCCGAATTTCATTTTTCTCTTTAGCCATCACTTTAGGATCTTTCCATTCTGGGATTGCACTTAATAAAACATCATGTTGTTCTGTTAAAAATTGCTGCATTTGAGCTTGTTGCTCCTGCTGTTGTTCTTGATGCAGTCGGAATTGCTCTTGCTGTAATTCTAACGATTTCTCTTTATTGGAACGAAACTCTTCTTTTTGTTTCATCCACTGGAGAGGGTCAGATTCATACAATTGATCCCAATCTGGTTCCTCAGGAGATTGGGCCTGTCGCTCTGAAACTAACCTATCAATAGTTTGTTTATAGTGGTCCCTTTGCCGTAAAAGAGCCTCTTTTTCTGTTTCAACTTGCTTTCGTTCATTAGCAAGTGCCTGTGTCTTTTTTGTATAATCACTTTGCCGTTGGTAACCTTGTAAAGCTTCATCAAGGGTGATCTCCATATCTTCACCATCCAACTTAATAGGATAATACTTATCACTGGGAGATTCCTGTTCTGTTACTTCTTCTTGTTCCTCTTGCTCAGTAAATTCTGCTTCGGGAGTTTCTGATTCAGTTTCAACTTCCTCTTGAACTTCCTCTGCAGTATCGGATTCCATCTGTTGTTGTTTCTCGACCGGAGGGTCGGACAACACTGACTGAATAGCTTCTTCTGCCTGTTGGAGTCCTGTTTCCATGGTTGCTCCTTGTAAAAATGTTAACGTTTCCGCTTCAGAGATTTCTGAAGTCGGTCTCTATGAAATTCACCTCTTTGCATTATAACAGATAAATGAGTTCGAAGCTCTCCTATTGCCCAAACCAACTGCCATAATATATCTCTTTCTTCCTTATCTTTTGTTTCAGTATTTTTCCATTTACTGATATATTCTTTTTCCATTTTATCAAAAGCTCCTTGTAAAATGGGATCTTCTAATAAAGCTTTAGCATGTTCTGATTCTCTTATTTCCTTTTCTTCTTCACTCTCCATGTTACTCCAATTATGTTATTGTTACCAAATATCTTCATCCAATAATGATTGTCTTGCAGCTTCACCTGCCAATATACCAGGTGGTAATGCACCATAGTAAAATTTCTTATCCTTTAATGCTTCAAGTTTTTTATTACCTTTTATTTTAACTGATAATACTTTTGGTTGTGTATCAACAAGAGATTTTGTTTCTTCAAAAAGATTGCTCAGTGAAATTTGTCCTGCTAGTTCATCGTGATAATGTTCAAAATCCAATAAATATTCTTTCAAATCCTCAATCTCATCCAGATCCCATACCATTGGATGACTTAATAATTCATCCCTTGACATTAAATCTGCTTGTGCAAGAGATCCGACTGTATATGCAGGAGGCATGTCGTGACTTGGATAATGTACTTGTATATCAAAAATACCTTCAATACGATCTGATACATCCCTTAAATTTTCAAGTGTGCCCTGTATATCTTCTGGTAAACTTCGTATTTGTCTCAAACCTTCTGTAGTTTGATGTAATTGGTCCCATTCAATATCAGGTGTAATTGGATCTGGTCTAGGTTCCCATGGAATCATTGGGTTACCAGGCCCAGGTTCTGGTAAATTCAGATTCCCTGTCTGGGTATGTTGAGGATGAACAGGGCCATCGTAATCAACAGTATATTGATTTATATGTATTGGCATAAACTCAACATTTTTTTTAGTCAAAACTTCTTTAGCATCCAAAAGTGGGTCACCTGCTATTTCATATCTTTTTATTAAATTAATTGCATTAAATATTTTTGGATCCTCGTGAAACATCTCATATAAGCGACCATCTACAATTATATTATCACCCTCTGCATTATCTTGTAAGGAAAGAATTTCACCCTCGAAATATTCATCTGCAGTAAATGGTTCTCCTCCTTCGTCTAGTGTAAACTTAGGCTTTTCAACTCCAGTTTCGTCCGGGATTACCCTTATACCATACATACCCCTTAATTCTTCTTCTATATGTGATAATTCCATCTGCCTAGTATTTGGATCCATTAAATGAACCCACTGATTGTCCACAACTCCTGCCCAAGATGGAATATTACCATGTATTTCAATGTGTTTCATTGCTTTATACATCCCATTTAATTTTTCTCTAGTAAGATTACTAATTTCTCCATCCTCTATTGCATTATCCAGATCAACTTTAAATTCACCAGAAGTACGGTATTGTTTATTAAATGGTATAGATTCTGCAGTCCCAATATATATTTCAGGAGTTGGGGTATTAAACATAAATAATCTATCATGGATTCCAGGTGGATGTTCATCTAAATTTTCCCAATCAACACCTTCCATAATATCCATATTACCATATTCAAGCCTCTCCCTAGAGCGTATATCTGTTAAATCCCTTTGTTCAGGAAGTAATGATGCAGGATTGTAAATAGCACCAGGAGTATTATCTAAATAATCCCCGGCAGGTCTTACTCTATTATTAATTGCTTCTGCATGACCTCTAACAGCAGATACTAATTCATCAGACTGTGGGTCCATCGAAATTCCACCTCTGGCCATCAGCTGTGAGTCAAACGGTACTACACCTTGTGTCAGAGCTTGATCAAATTCTTCAAGACCTCTCCAACGATTTGTTTCTTCTCCGGCATCATTCAAAGTCCCAAAGGATATATACGGAGGTTCTCTGTGCCAGGCAGTTTCTAT
>VTLG01004013.1_pt1 | contig 49468 bp, 36 predicted proteins | sample 4694571 | NCBI WGS metagenome assembly VTLG01 (sample SAMN12604809, study PRJNA352737) | marine metagenome | biome: ENVO:00000447; feature: ENVO:00000209|ENVO:00000569|ENVO:01000036; material: ENVO:00002151; isolation source: viral sequences binned using virsorter ... | reverse complement strand
ATATTTCTCGAGCTTTAGATCAAAAGATGAAAGAAGGACAACCAACCCTTGAAGTCCAAACCCATTCGAATGGAGGTATACAAAAGCTATACAAATTTCGAAATGGTATGGGCGCGAGCGTAGTTATGTTTCCTGGATCATATGGATTTGAAAAGGGATTATGGGAACTAGCAGTTCTTGATCCTTGGGGAAATATTACTTATGATACACCTATCACCAGTGATGTGATCGGATATCTAGATGAGAATATGGTAAATATAATATTAGAGAGGATAAAAAAACTATGACACTATTTAATAGGAGAGTCTTTGCAGTTAAAGAAGCAATGAGAAGAGCTCAAAATCCTGAGTTTCAAAAATTATGGGAAAACATTTTAGAAAAACTTGTCAGAAATGAACAAGCAAGACGTAATGAGAGACCTAAGCTATGACTCAATACGATGATGTAGTAGAACAGCAACGCATTAAAGCAGCTGCTGAAGAATGGGGTAAAAAAATTAATAATATCCACGTTTTTAATTCTGATAATACCAATGTATGGTATGATGAGAGAGAAGGAGATGGACGAGTAATTGATACTTTGTTTAATTCCGGACTCATTAAAAGAGAGATAAGTTCTACTGGGAAAACAATTTATATAGGTAAGAGAGCAAGAGGTGAAACTCTTATCGATCGCTTTAGGCGATATAGGGGAAATTAAAACGCCTATATGGCGTTTTGACCGGTCCCACCTACCCTAACTCCTTATCAAAGGGCGGGACCGGTATTTTATTTTATAGATAATTTTATGTGGAACTTTTTAACAAATTTAATTAAATATTCAGTATACCTAATTCTAGGAATATTTGGGCTTGGTATACTAATGATATTTATAGTAAGTACTGTAGTTTAGTGGCAAAGAAAAGAATAAAATCACTTGATGAATTTTACATGGGTAAAGAACCTTTATGGGATGAGAAAAATCCTTGTCCACCGTTCGGTGCTAAAGGTAGAAGTGATGCATGGATGACAGGATCTCGTTGGTATGATTATTTTTATAAATCAAAAGATCACATACCAATAGTTCTTAAATATGCTGAAGAAGAATTAGGTTACTCAAAAAAAGATGTAGCTACACTTAAAAAATTACCAGCTTGGAAATTAGGAATTCATTGCGGTAGTTGGATTCGTTTATTCTATAGAGGTTGGATATATGAAGACAAATATGTAGAAAGAATGAAAGTCAAAATTGCCGACTATTTAGTAGAAGCTAAAGCATTAGAAAAAGTATTAGACGAACAAAAAGAAAAAGAACCTAAAAAACGAGTTATAAGCATTTATGAAAGAACTCGTAGAAAGGTATCTACTACTATAGCAGCTGACTGGGATGAAATGGTTGTTGATAAATGGATAGAAGGTGAATTTGATAAAAAGAAAGTTAAGTTCCCAGTATATAGTTTAATGCAAGTTCATAGTTTAAAAGGATCTGCAATTAATATGTTTCGTGATATAGTAATGGATGAATATGAAACTATTAAAGCAGCCTATGAAAAGACAGATGATCAATGCGTAGAAGCATATGCACATATTAAGAAAGGTGATAAAAGAAAAATGATCGATCTTATGGATAGTGTTCTTGAAGATTTAGAACGATACCGTGAAGCACAAAAAGCTAGAAGAACTACCAGAGCAAAGAAAATATATAGTGCAACTGATCAAGTTAGGAATTTAAAATATATGGTAGAAGATACAGATGCTAAGCTTCATTCTATTAATCCTTCTCTTATCCCTAAAGCAAATGTTTTATGGATGTATAATACTAAGAGTAGGAAACTTACAGAATTTAAGACTGAATCCATAGGTGGATTTGAAGTTAGAGGATCAACTCTATATAAATGGGATGAGGGCAGAATTGCAACTCTGAGAAAACCAGATGAAATTATACCTCAAATACTTAAAAGAACTCCATTACAAATAGATAAGATATGGAAAGCTTTAACTACCAAAATTGGTAAACCCACAGGAAGAATAAATAAAGATACAATTTTATTACGAGTAGAATGATTGAAGAATTAGAACATAAGATAATGACTAAGAAGAGATTCACTAAAGCTGTTGAAGTTTTAGTTTCTCAAAAGAAAATGAGCTACTTAGATGCAATGACTTACATTATAGAAGAAAGAGGAATGGATTATATGAATATAAAGAAACTCCTTTCTCCTGCATTAAAAGAAAAACTTACTCAAGAAGCTCAAGGATTAAACTTAGTTAAAGGCAAAAAGAAAAATAGTTTACCAGTATGAATTCGAATATAGAAATTCAGCTACAATGGGCTATGTTTAACTTTGATATAGCGGTAGTTATTTTATTTTTAATAATATCACTATTTTGGAAAGAGCAAAGATTAGGCCTTATTGTAGGTGCTATGATTTATTTATTTTTTACATTACTGTGGCATATACCTATAGATTGGAGTAACTTATATTGATAGATCCATTTGACAGCTACAAATTATATAATGCTTTAAAGCTTCATTTTGAAAATGATACATATGATGCTATTAAATATAATTTTAAAACAACAGTAAATCCTCAATCATTCTTTAATAGAAAGGATAAATATTATTTTGCTAAGATAGCTAAGGCATATCCAAAAGAATTAAAAGAATATTATGTATCACAATTTATTAATGATGCAAAATATGTAGGAGATATGATGGATCCTACAGCCAAGAAAAACTATGTTGAATATAAAAGAGTACATGAATCGATACATCGTGTGTTCGAAAAAGATATAAATACTCTTGGTAACAATAAAGAATTTGATGATCTTTTGGTGGTGAACAATATAAACACACCTCCAGAGATTATTAGAAGATGGATGGAGGAAGACATAACGCTGGAAACAGTAGTCATCCTCGATCAATTGACCAACTTTGTTGAGAAAGAAGGGAGTAAGATAACCGAAACTTTGTTTTGGCCTGATACTTCTAGAAAGATCAAGAAATATGGTCCATTCGTAAACTTCAAAAAAGATAAATGTTTAAATATTATCAAAAAGGGGTTTACAAAACCACAATAATGTGGTATAATAAGAGTCTATATTATGGGAAAAGTGGATAATTCAGTAAATACAATGCAATACGGAGAAATATAATGTCATTTGCAAATTTAAAGAGCTCGCGAGGCTCGTCTATCGACAATCTCGTAAAAGCAGCGGAAGCTGTTTCAACAAAATCAGAAACTAAATCATATGTTGATGAACGTTTCTGGAAACCCACCCAAGATAAAGCTGGCAACGGATACGCTGTTATTCGTTTCTTGCCTGCTAAAGAGGGTGAGGATCTACCTTGGGTTCGTTACTGGGATCATGGCTTTAAAGGCCCAACTGGTCTCTGGTATATCGAGAATTCTTTAACTTCAATTAATCAACCAGATCCATTATCAGAAGCTAATACGCTTCTTTGGAATACTGGTCGTGAAGAAGATAAAGCTCTTGCTCGTGAACGTAAACGTAGATTACATTATGTGTCAAATATCCAAGTGATATCTGATTCTGCTAATCCAAACTCAGAAGGGAAAGTATTCCTTTATAGGTTTGGTAAGAAAATCTTTGACAAAATCATGGATGCAATGCAACCAGCATTCTCAGATGAAGTACCGGTTAATCCGTTCGACTTCTGGGAAGGTGCCGATTTTAAACTTAAAATCAGAAAGGTAGATGGTTGGACAAACTATGATGCTTCAGAATTCTCTCCTTCGACTCCTTTGTCGGAAGATGATTCTGTTTTAGAAGAAGTATATAAGAAAGAATATACTTTGTCAGAGTTTACTTCTCCTGAGAACTACAAATCATATGATGAGCTTAAAGCTAAATTGAATCGAGTTCTTGGGGTTGATGCTGGTATTACAGCTGCAGCAACTGCACCTGCTACTGCCACATCTAATGTAACTATGAATTCAGTACCTGAAGTACAACCTGAATCTTCTTCTGAAGAAGATGATACTTTGAGTTATTTTGCTAAACTAGCAAACGAATCATAGTACACGGGTTTAGTATACTCTATCGTAGTCAATTCTAAACTTTAAAAGGGGTTCGTGACCGTAAATCCGAATCCCTTTTTCTTAGGAATTGGAAACGTATATATAAAGTGATAGCCTGAGAAAAGGAACACACCAAATCTTATTATCCAATCTTTAAAGAATTACCCGTATCAGATGAACCTGGTGCCGAATGTATAGAAGCTAAATTAGTGACGCTTGTGCTAGTAGTTAAACTTGTTGGTGCGAAAGTAGATTGATCAATTGAAGTAGGTCCGCCCACGCCCGCTAAAGCAGGATTACCAGCAGCAACTAATTCTAAACCAGTAGTCTGTATTGGAGCAAATAAGGATTTTAATAGATTAATTTCTTCAGTAACTCTATCTATTCCTTCTATATTAAGTAATCCCTTAATTTCTGTATTGAATCCCCATTTAGGTATTTCACCTCCTTCTAAAGCTAATTCAAATATTTCGGTAGCTCCTAAAAGATCCTTAGCCATTTGTTCCGTATTCATATCAAATGTTATATCACCTAATGATTGGAAATCAGTTAAAACATCTTTAAATCTATGTAAAGAATCAACTCCTTGATCAATCCTATCAGCATTATTTGCTAAAGTAAGTGCTTGTTCTACTGGACCTTCTTTACCTGAAAAGAATTGTACAACAGCTTGACCGGCCTGACCTAATGCTGAAATAAATGTACCAGCACCAAAGGCAGCTAAACCTTTACTTAATTCTACTAATATGCTAGTTGTATTTTTGGTTTTTTCTAATGTTGCTCCAGGTAAATCACCAATAGTTAATAGTGTTGCTACTTCCTTTTTAATATCTTCTGCAAAGTTAGGACCTTGAGTCCAGGTCAACATATCAGCTGCTCCAGAAGCACCTTTACCTGCAGAAAATGCTACTAATCCTGCAGCTAATCCACCCATAACAGCTCCGAATTTAGCTGTATCCCAACCTATTCCTTCTATTTGTGATATGGATAATAGTGTTTCTACTTCTGCTTTAATATCTTTTGCAAAATTTTCACCTTGGAACAATGTAATTGCATCACCAACGCCGGATCCAGCTTTACCAATTGCAAATGCTACTAAACCTAATCCAAGACCTGTCATTGCAAGGAAGAATGCACCGCTTTCTCCCATAAGATTTTTAGCACCACCCAGCTCTTTTGAAATAGATAATAATGTTACAACATCTTTCTTTATCTTTTCTGCCCAGTCTCCTTCTTTTGTAAACATCTCTACACCGGACGAAAGTCCTGAGGCAACTGCTGAAGCCCCTTGGCCAATAGCAAAAGCTGTTAATCCAAGACCTAAACCAGCCATTGCAAGGAAGAATGCACCACCATCTTTAAGCATTTCACCAGCACCACCTACTTCATCTGATATACTTAAAAGGGTTATAACATTATCTTTAACATCATCAGTCCATTTCTTTCCTGTAAATTTTTCTACTACTGGACTTAAAGCTGACGCGCCCATAGTCGCGGCTGAACCTATTGCAAATGCTGCTAATCCAAGGCCTAAACCAAGCATTGTTAAGAAGAATTTACTTCCTTCTCCTATAAATGAATCTCCATCTCCTTCAACTAGATCACTAATACTTAATAGATTTGCAACATTTTCTTTTATTTTTTCAGAATCTATATCATCTAATACATTTAATAGATAAGCTCCTGCTCCTATAACAGCTGCAGCTCCAACTCCAGCAGCTCCAATACCTATACCTAAGCCACCCATCATCTTGCCCATACCACCCATTAGACCTTGAGCTAATTTTCCGGATTCTTTTGATCCTTCTTTAGCTAAAGCTTCTGGTTGTCCTTTTAGAGAATCTCTTATATCCTCAAAGATGGTTTTCATATCATCGGATTTTTCTTCCTCTTTAAGGCCTTCAACTGATTCTCCTTCTAGCTTTTCCTCTTCATTTTCAAGTTGAGCACCGAAGGTTTGATTAAGAGCTTTTTGATTTTCTAACTGCGCAGCAGTCATATTCTTCATTTCAAGAAGATGTCTACGAACATTAATCGTATCTCTTCCTAGGGAATCGCCAAGGTTCTCTGATTGTTTAATCAGAGTTTCTTTTATTTCAGATAGTAATTCTTTTTGAGTACTACCCGAGACTGGGTCAGGCTTTGATTTACCTGTTTTACCTCTTTGACTTTCAGCATCTGTTTTATCGTCAGCCATTTATTTTCCTATTTTTTGATTGATATATCTGCCGCATGATCTTTTGCTGCGCTGTTAACATACAATCCAAACCATGCTGCTCCTGCACCTACCAATATTGATAGTAACCCAGATTGCTCCATTGTTGGAGCTTCTAGATCTAAGAACCACATTACTACATAATAAATTAAAAATATATAAACACTTAAGAATGCTCTTGGCCATATACGCCAAGAATCGATCATTTTAGATAAGTAAATCCATTTTTGCCATGGATTAACATCATGTATATCTTCTAATTCTCTTATTCTATCTTTAAGTGCTCCGTTTTCAGCAAGCATTTCCATGAACTTATTTAAGTCCATCTCAACTTCATTCCGGCTCATATCACCATGAAATCTATCGTGTTCTGCCATTACTTATTCCTCTGTTTTTCCAGTTCTTCCTCTATATGATCTCTTAACATTGTAACGTAAACATCGCGCTCCCACGGTATCATGTTTTCCAATTCATTCAAACTATACTTGTGATGTTGTACCAACGCAAAGTTAGTTTGATAATGATTCATGATGCTCTCATGTGAGAGGCCTACGTAAAAAAACTTTGGAGCCCTCTCAGTTCATATGAACTTTCGTGCTCACATTTTTCACAATTAAATCTTAAGTCGTATTCTAATACCGGAGTATTTTGAAAGAAACTACTTATCAATTTAAATTGATCAGAAGTTAAATTATCAACAAAGTCTTGAACTTCTTTAATATTTTCTTTTTTACAATCGTAAATATTTTCATTATCAAAAATAGTATTAATACATGATGTTACAACATTCATTAAAGTATCTAATGAATCCAAATCACCTTCCATATCATTTAATAAATCAATGGTTGGGTATCTCATAGTTACGCCAACATCATCTGAAAGCTTAATTATTGAGTCATCTGGATTATAATCCTTTAATTGAATATCTTTAATATCGATCTCAACAGCATTAGGATGCTCACATCCCTCAGCTTGGCATTTAGTTTGTAATTGAATCTTTTCTCCAACTGAGATTCCTCTCAATTCTAAGAAAAGTTTTTCAATATCAAACCCTGCAAGAGAATCAATATTAATTTCACCTTCAATGCAATTATTTATTAAATTTCTTATTGCTAATGCTATTTGTTTGGGATCCTGAGATTCCATAGCTAACAATAAAATCTTTTCTTCCTTAACTAAATAAGGTCTCATAATGTATTCCTCTCCCGTCGACGGAATAGTCACCGGATAACGAGGCACATCAAGTTTTGGTAAAGCCATAATTTTATTCTCCAATTATTATGAAATTAAATTTTGAATCGCTCTTAGCCCACCGCCAAGAGTCGATGTTATCGCATTCTCTGGTACCCATTTATCATAGGACCAGCTAACCGTTAACTCCTGCATAGTATTTTCACTACTATGATCCAGGCCAAGACCTCCTACAGAAGTAGGAAATGCATTTCGCAATCTTACTCCATAAACAGGTCTATTTTCTTTATTCAACTGCTGTATAGTTACATCAGTACTGAATTCATCTTTAAATCCGACGTGATAATTTTCTCTGTCGAATATAGCGTCTAACCAGCCATCGAACATTGTCTTAATATACATGTCGCTGGTAACGTAAAAAACTGTAGATAAATCTTCTTGTGTTGCTGCATTAGGCATTTTTCTTGTTTCTTTATGTGCTTGATAATCCAGAGTTGCTATTTGTTGCCCTGGTAAAGAAGCAGATTTACACAATAAAGTTATATCTCTTGGATCATTAATTAAGCTTTTTGCACTGAATGATCCGGATATTAAACTTCCTATTAAATTAGTAGGGTTTAAATTTATAAGAGAAATTTGTGGAGGAGTAAAGATTATATTAAATCTATTTGCTGGTACTAATCCACCATGTTTAGATATACTTGCTTTTAAATCTTCTATTGAGCTAGCCATCTTTATGCTCTTCCACGTGTGTATCGAATTCTTCTTGAAGTTGATCAACTTCTTCTTGTAGATATTCAATGTTTAAATCTTGTACTGCATCATCAGGTAAAGCACCTAACTCACCTCGAGGCCATTTGATTCTAAATTCAGAATTCATTTCTACAGCATCTTGCATTCGAATTGTGTCTAATTTTAGAGTAGCAAGTTGAGCAGTAAGAGTAAAATAAACACCAGCAATAGTTAATATAACAGTAATTATACCTACCAATGTTTTTACGTCTAAGGTTACTTGACTTTTTTCTGTGATAATTTGTTTTTCATCTGCCATTTTATTTTCCGTATATAGATTTTCTAGAATATCTCCAAACAGTATCTCGAGATACTTTTGCAAATTCATCTACTGGTAAAAATACCGCAATTTCCCATTCTGTCCCATTCTGTCATTGGTACTCTATTAATTTTAGATTTAACATGATTCATAAGATAATGTTTGAAACAAGGTTTAAATTCTTTATATTTACTAGCACCTTTTAATAAGTTATATCTTAGTCTTGTTAGCCTAGTAGTATCTACTAATTTTGCAGGAGCTAATCCCATTAATTCATCTAGAAATAAAGCTCTTACCCCTGGAGAAAGATAATGCAAATTCAATGCATGAAATCCTCCTGGTGCAGGTTGTACCATTATTGACATAGGGAATTTATCATAATATGGTAACTCAGCCTTTAATTTAGGATCATAAACATACATACACATATCACCTATTTTAGGTTCGGTACGTACTTTAAGTTGATCATCAGCCATTATTTTAGCTCTAGATACATTCCCGAGCTCACGTACGCGCGCCTGAAACCAAGCCCTAGATTTTTTAGTTCTAGGAACTATATTAGCTCTATATGCTCCAGCTTGTAATGTATCAAATAAACTTGCCATATATCTATTTATACCTGGGACTTCAGAAGTTTGATACCTAAATTTTTCAAAGTATCTTCTGTCCAGATCTGAAATTTCCAACCTTTATGCTGAGCAAACTTATCAGCTGCTTCCCATTTATCCTGGTTTTTCACATAGGTCATAACCTCTTTAAGATATTTTTTAGTCTTTCTTTTAGGTTGTTTAGGAGGTTTTGTTTGGCTTTTAGGTTTAATTTCTACTAGAAATGTATCACCATTTTTCATTTCTATTAATAGATCTACGAAATAACGATGCATTCTTTTATCTTCTCGTGCAACGTATGGTATAACTACCTCTTCACTATTCCATGCTTTAACGTTTGGGTTGTTCTCACACCATTTAAATGATTGTCTTTCCCAGAGAGAACGATATACAACATTGGTAGAATCCCCAACATATTTCTCTGGTTTAGTAATTTTGTATCTGCCTTTGTAACTCATATAAATAATTCTATAAATGTAATTAATGTTAACTCTATTTATATAGGAAAAAACTATGGCACTTGGAATTAGAGATAGAATAAGAAAAAGGATAGATTTGAAGAAAAATCCGAATCCTAAACCTTACGCTGGTGATACTGATGGTATTTTAAAATATCCATTAAAGATATTAAATGAAGAAATAACAGAATTAATGAGATTTTCTATAAAAGCTAGGGATAATCTAGAAGAAGATAAACAAACTATATATCTTTATACTCCAGCTGGTATTGCAAGTGCTGATTCAGCTACTTACAGTACTCAAGACTTTGGATTTACAGGAGCTTTACAACAAAATATGTCAACCGTAGCTCCTCTAATAAAAGGCGATTCAGGAGCAAGTTCTTCTATGAAAGATACTATACTTGCAAATAAAGAAGAATTTGGTGGAGGATTAGCAATAGCTGCTAAAGATACTTTAGGCTGGGGAGTATTACAAAAAGGAATGATAACAGCTGGGCGTGCAAAAAATGCTAATACTAATCTTGCATTTGATGGTGTTGGTATGAGATCTTTTACTTTTTCATTTAAACTGGTTGCTGAATCTGAAAAAGAATCTGAAGAGATAAGAAAAATAGAGAATACATTTAGAAAATTTTTATACCCAAGTAATGAAAAAGAACTTGGCATGGTACTTAAATATCCACCATACTGGTCAATACAATTTATGAGCCATAGAGATGGAAAAGTAGATGAGAATCCTTATTTGCCTTATATTGATCTTTGTTATTTAAGAAGTGTAAGTGCTACTTATAATGGTTCCACAAATGCTTATCATAAAAAGGGTCAACCGGTTGAATTAGATCTGTCTTTAAGTTTTGATGAAGCACAACAAAATACAAGAGAAGGATTATATAAGGATCCATTAAATTTTAAAACATCTACATATCATTATGAAAGAGGTGGATTAGAATCAACTGCACCTGATGCATTTAAAGGTGAAATTCCAGTAGAATAATGCGTGGTTACTGGGAATTCAATAAGTTAACGCAGGAAGAAATAAAAACTCTTCAAAACCTTATTGATGAAGATATAAAAAGAGAACTTAGGATAAAAAAAGAGTTTAGAGAAAAAAAATGAGTTATTTTAAAAGATTCCCTAAATTAGTTTATGATTTTAATCGCGAAGGCGTTGTTAATTCAGTAGTTGATATATTTAGGCAAGTTAGACCAATACAAAATTATGTAGATAATTTTACTGCCTATAAATTTTATTCAATTAGAGATGGCGAAAGACCAGATATAGTATCTCAAAGATTATATGGAAATACAAATTATTATTGGACCTTTTTTATAATTAATGATTTTCTCCATAATGGAATAGGTTCTTGGCCAATGGGTATGCAAGATTTGAATCAATATATCGATATTGAATATGAAGGAGTTGCCTTAGAAACAAGACCAAATATAAAAAGAGATACTGATGGTGGTATTACTGAATTTAGGAATTCTCTTGCAGGAGAAGACAAAGCACAAAAACAAGGTGCTTGGACTGTTGGAAGAACTGTTACTGGTGCTACTAGTGGTGCTACCGGTACTCTTAAAAGAAAAGATCTTTACTTAAATCAACTAGTCGTACAAGATGTCACCGGAACTTTTATGGGTGCAGGAGATGGGAATACCTTAGAAGATGTTACAGGTTCTTGGATAGATCCTGTTACTAAAGCTATTATACCATGCTCAGTTCAAATTTGGAAAGCATGGCCATATGCTGATGCACCTCATCACTGGTATATATCAGGTGATGCTATTGAAAATGAATCATTTTTTCAAGATGAATTTGAAGGTGATGGTACAGCAACCGTATTTACTTTAACTAGTTTACCTTATGCTACAGAAAAAGTTCAAGTTCAAGTAAATAATCAATCACATTACAATTGGACTTTAAATGGTACAACATTAACTTTTTCTTCAGCACCAGCAAATGGAGCAGAGATAAAAGTAATAATACCTTCTACCTATCCGGATGGAACCCCAAAATATGGCGTTGAAGCTCACGTTTCAAATGCTAATTTCTTTTCAGTCACAGATGATGCAACCGCAGCAGAACGCTTACTTCAACAAGAAGGGTCTGTTGCAGCACCTCTTTATACTTCTAATAGAGAATACATATTTGAGAAAAATGAAGAACGTTCTAAGATAAGAATTATAGATCCTACATTTATTTCAGAGTTTGTATCTAAATTCGAGTCTTTGATCAATGAATGAAAAATTATCAAGACCTTTATCCCAAACTTCCTTAGGAGATAATCAAGAATTTCATGTTGATCCCATTGCTTATGATATAGTAAAAATAGATTTATATCCCCATAACGTAATATTAAAGGAAAAAGAAGGAGATAAAACATCTCTAGATCTTAGGCCCCAGGTAGATATGATTCTAATTACAGAATCAATATTCCAAAGTGCTCTTCATGTTAGTTTCGGTATTATAGATGCTGTTGGAATTTTAGATGAGCTTCGTATACAAGGGGGAGAAAAAATACATTTACGAATTGAACAAAGAATTAAACAGACTGTTTTTTCAAGTAGCCTTTTAAAAGGTTTAACAAAAGACATTGATCTAGAACTTTATATTTCAGATATAAAAAACTTTGAAAAACCCAAGATTGACACACAAACTTATACACTAGAATGTGTTACAAAACCTGCTTTTTTAAATCAATTAAAAGTTTTAAATGAAAGCTTTGAAGGTACACCAGCAGATTTGATAAAAAAGATAGCTAATGGTCATTTAGAAATAGAACCAGGAGAAAACAGTCGAAAATTTAAGCCAAATTCAATTGATTTAATTAAAGCTATTGATGATACAGTTTATAGTTTACCTCCTGATGATAGTGGTTATGGTGAATCAATAAAAGGAATATATCCTAAACTTAGACCTATGGCAGCAATTAATTGGCTATTAAGAAATGCTAGTGATCTTGGTAGTCCTATATTTTTTTATGAGAGTATGACATATGGCTATCAATTAAAATCATGGGAAGATATGCATGATCCTGCAGACAATTTTCCTTATGGTGGAATGCCATTTACCAATTCTCCACTTGACTCCCAATGGCAAGGTAGAGAAATGACCCTCGATAATCCAGAATATTATGATTATCAAAGAAGAAAAATAATATCACTCCAAAGTTTATTAGGGGTTTCTAAATATAATGATGCTAGAAAAGGAGCATATGCTTCTAGTCTAACTTCAGTTGATTTTTCTACAAAACTTTATAGGTCAGGAAAAAATTTGGGTAGTGTTTTTAAATATGATGATAAAATGAAGAAATTAAATAGATATAAACCTTTCTCGGATAAAATTAAATTTAATGATGGTGCTCTTAATGAAGATATTAATAAAGACGCTAGAAACTTTTTTGTAAGTCTAAATCTAAATGCTTTTGAAGGTAGGAAAAATTATCATTCAGCATTAAAAGTAATAGATATACAGAAAAAAGAATCTTATCGAGCTAATATGGATGTATTAACTCATACCATGGAAATATGTGGAGATCCAGTATTAGGAGCAGGAGTAATGGTTGATTTAATTGTACACAAAATACAAGATCAAAATCTTACTGGTGAAGAAATTACAGCTAAAGCTTTAGCTGGTGATACATTAATGGGCGGAAGATTTATAATAAAAAAGATTAATCATTATTTTAAATCTACTGGATATACAATGGATTGTGAAATTATAAAAGATTCATCTCTAGTAGATCTTGATGAGGAGATTAAAATATAATGAGAGAAGATGATTTCATAGGACAAAAATTTTACTGGTTTAGTGGTGAAGTACAAGACATAGATGATCCTGAAAAATGGAATAGGGTTAAAGTAAAATGCCACGGTTATCATCCAGAGGGAATAGAAAAAGAACATCTACCCTGGGCAACAGTTATGATGCCAACAACATCTGCTGGTACTCACAATGTAGGAGCTAATCATCACCTAGAAGAAGGTTCATGGGTAATTGGATTCTTTAGAGATGGTGCGAGCGCGCAAGACCCTGTTGTTATAGGGAGTATAACTACTTCCTTCCTTGGTATTCCAGATCTACATTCTTCAGCTTCAATAACAAATAAAATTTATAGATCAAAAGCTGGCCATCTAATAGAATTACAAAATGAAGAAGGTAATGAATCAATAAAAGTAACTCATGGTAAAAAGGGTGCTTATATTGAAATAGATTCAGATGGAGTTATAAACATATCTTCTACAACTGGTGCTATTAATGTTACTACTACTAAAGGTGTTAATGTTACTTCTTCAGGTGATGATGTTATAGTAGCTTCTGGCGTCGGAAAGAAAACCAAGATAGTATAATGGCCGAAGCAGCACCAGCACTCCCAGAAATCTCAGTACCTCCTTTTGAATGTGTAGGAGAACTATTACCTACTCCTGCTAATATGACCAATATGTTTGGTACTATAGCAACTAATGCAGAAAAATTAGCTTTATCTACCGTTGAAGAATGGAAAGATGAAGGAGAAAAATTAAAAGATGTATTAGATACTTTTAGAGAATTTCTAGTTGCATATGATCCTAAATGGAAAAGATTAGAAATGCCAGAGAAAGAATGGGAGATAATGATACAAAGATTGATGGAAGAATATCCTATGTATATTCAAAATACAATCTTACAATTAGTTAGTAAAATAATTCCTATAAATTTTCAACTACCTTTATTAGGATTACAAATAGATTTAATTAAACTAGTTTCTGATAGAGCTTATCTAGATCAATTAATGGCAGATGTACAAGGATATGGTGCTGATGTCCAGGCACAAATAGATGGATTAGCTTCAGATTTATCTCCAGAAGCAAGACAAGAAGCAATAGATAAACTCCGCGGAGATAAATTAGACGCAATATATCAATTACTTCCTTCTGAATATAAAATGTTTGCTGGTGAACATAAATTTGAAACCGCAGATTTTAAAGGAAAGCAAATAGGAGATTTTATAAAGAATGAAGCTAAGAAATTACAGAATGCTTTAATGACAGGTGGAGCTACTGCTCTAATTGATAAGTTTAAAATAATATGGGATGCTTTAGGATTACCTGGTATAGATTTTCCTTTAGGATTAGATGCAAAAGCACTAATTGATGCAGCAATAGCAGATGCTAAAGATGATGTAGAAAAAATGGCAGCATTAAAGAATATAAAAATAGCCGGATTTGATGTTATGGCTTTACTCGGTGGGGAGTTTGATGATAATGTTGAATCAATGGAAGTTCAAATTGCTAGAATACAAACAAAGTTAAAAGAATTTGAAGTTAATTATGAGGATTTTTTAATAAAAACCTGGTTACAAAAGGTTGGAGCATTTCTTAAAGCAATAGGATTAGGTCCTGTAGTAGATTTAATATTGTTAGACTTTTGTGATTTTGTGATGTTAATGGGTATACCCACAGCATTAGATTTGAGTAGCTTCTCAAGTATTAAAGAAGTAGCAAATACTTTTGATTCAGGATTACCTACTTTGAGTGCTTCGAATAATCCAGCAAATAATTTTACAGAAGAGGTTATGTCAGAAGGACAAACAATTATTGAAGGTAGTTTTACAGAAGGTGTAACTGTTGTTAATACAGCTGCTTTAGATGCAGCAACAGCATTTACAGATTATACAATCGAAAGTGGAAATATAGTTTTAGATGTAGGTGCTACAGCTGGAACAGAGTACTTAGTAATTCCTGATTCTAGTGGCTAACGAGTATAAATAGATATATGGCAATCGCAACAGACAAATCATCAGTATATGCTCCAATAAGCACAGTATCTAGGAAAAAGGGCTGGGCTGACCTGGATTTATCTCTGAAAAAACATCCTATACAAAAAGATATAATACCTCTAAAAGATGATAATGCTATTAAAAACGCTGTTAAGAATTTGGTATTAACTAATTTTTACGAAAGACCTTTTCAACATGCGAAGGGAGGTAATTTATCTGGATTTTTATTTGAACCAGCTGATGCAATTACAGCATACGAAATAAAAGAAGCTATTACTGATGTATTAAGTTATCATGAATCAAGAATAAAGCTTGAAGGAATAAGTATATTGGATGATATTGATGCTAACGCATGGATAATAAACATTAAGTTTTTAATAAAAAATATAAATATAGTAACCAATGTAGAAGTTTTACTAAGAAGAACAAGGTAGAGATATGGCAACAAATTTAAATGTAACCGAATTAGATTTTGATGATATAAAACAAAATTTAAAAAATTATTTAAAACAACAAACTGTATTTAATGATTATGATTTTGATGGGTCAGGATTAAATGTATTACTAGATGTTCTAGCATATAATACACACTATAATGCTATGGCCGCACATTTATCATTGAATGAAGCTTTCCTTGATTCTGCTCAGATAAGAGGTAACGCTGTCTCGAGAGCTCGGATGTTAGGATACGTTCCTACATCCGAGTTAGCAGCTCGAGCTACAGTTAATATTGTTTTAGATGTTACGGGTGAAACAGCAGAAAAACCTACTTCTCTTACAATACCTAGAGGAGCTAAATTTTCTACTTCAGTAGGAGGATTAACTTATAGATTTGTTGCTTTAGAAGCCCAAACTGCATCATTAGTTAGTAACAAATATACGTATACTAATGTAGAAATTGCAGAAGGAACTTATAATTCAATTAAGTATAGAGTTGATAATGATATAGCAATTCAAAAGCATCAAATTCCTCATAAGAATGTAGATACGACCACGCTCCGCGTGCGCGTACAGGCGAACGAAGAATCTTCAAATTATGATTTGTTTATTAAATTTACTACTCTATTAAATGTAGTATCAACTTCTAAGATTTATCATCTTCAAGAAAATTCAAATGGATTTTATGAGTTATATATGGGCGATGGGGTTATTGGTACTAAACCTGCTAATAATAATATTGTTACTTTAGATTATGTTTATTCACACGGCAAAGATGCTAACGGAGCTACTACATTTACTATGGTAGATTCAATTGGTGGATTTTCTGATACTACAGTAACAACTATTAGTAATGCATCTGGAGGAGCTGATCAAGAAACCCTAGAATCAATTAGATATAATGCTCCAATAGCATTTACTGCTCAAAATAGAGCAGTTACGGCAGACGATTATAAATCTATTATCGAAAGAAACTTTACAAATATTTCTTCTATTAATACCTGGGGTGGAGAAGATCAAGCTATACCTGATTATGGAAAAGCTTTTATCTGTATTAAACCAACAACTGCAGCAACATTAGATTCAGACGAAAAAATATCTATTATTAATTCTATCCTTAAAGGAAAAAATGTTGTATCAGTTACGCCAGAAATTATAGATCCTGATTATAGTTATTTAGAATTAGATATATATTTTAAATATAATCCTAATCTAACAGATAGAACTTCTGCAGATCTAGTTTCTGTTGTAAAAGATACAGTTGATGATTATAGTCTTAATAACTTAAATAAGTTTGATGGAGTATTTAGGCATTCTGGAATATTAAAACAAATTGATAGTTCTGATCCATCAATATTATCTTCTACCTGTAGGCCTTTTATATTTAAAAATATAACACCAATTACAACAGCATTAAATAATTTTACACTTACTTTCCCTGGATCAATTTTTACTCCAAATGGTGTTGATGAATCTTGTATAAGTTCTACTGCTTGGAAATATGGTGGTATTGATAATTATTTTGCAGATAAAGCAATTTCAGGTTCTACAGATAGACAAATATATGCTTATAAAATAGTTGATAGTGTTAAAGTAACCACAATAGATAATTGTGGAACACTTACTCCTTCAACTGGCGTAGTAGTATTAAATAATTTTACCCCAGATGATACTACTGCTATTCGATTAACGATAACACCTGATTCATTAGATGTTGCTCCAAAAAGAGAAGAAATTTTAGCAGTCGATGGGGCAAGAATGTCAGTCACTGCAGAAATAGATACTATCTCTACAGCTGGTTCTTCAGGTTCTATAGATTATACAACTACTTCAAGGTTTAGAACCTAATGGCAAAATACGGATCAGATCACGAGAATCCCAATTATGTGGAATCTATTGCTTCTTTAAAAAGAAAAACTAAAGAAGATATTAGAATTGATTCGATAATTCCTTCTAATATCTTGGAGAATGTAGTTAATTCTGATGGTTCTCCAAATATAAAAACATTATTAGAATATTATTATAAATTTATGAATATGGAGGAGTTTATATATACCTCCACTGAAACATATACAGATCTCCTTTCAGCTTCTACTACATATAGTGGTAAAGCAAAGGCAACTTTTAGAATACCAGATCCTAATAATGAAAATAATGAATTCTTTGCTGATTCAACTGGCGCATCTTCAACGTTAGTCGTAGATAATGCTGGTACTAATGTAACTATTTCTTTGACTGGTAATTCTTTACCAGTTATTTCAAATGGTAATGAACTTCCAGGAACTTTAGTAAATAGTTTAACCCCAAAAGGCAAAACTTTTACGGTCGATGATATAAATGGCTCTTATGTAGGAAAATATGCTACATTAACTACTACTGCCTGTCATTGGGTTGGTCCAGGACCTTCTTATGTTTTAAATGCTATTGAAGAAGCTATGAACATAGACGAAAATTCAGAAGTTTATCTAGATCAAATGCAAAAAGAAATAGCAGGAGCTATTCCTCGTAACTTAACCTCAGTAGAAAAAAGATCTCTATATAAAAATATCACAGAGTTCTATAAATTAAAAGGTGCACAGGATAGTATTGAAGTATTTTTTAGATTATTATTTGATGAAAATGTTGAAGTAGAATACCCATGGAATGAAACATTAATACCCTCTTCAGGAGATTGGGATATAGATGAGAATCATCCAGCTGGTGGACAATACCTAGATAAAAAAGGAATGTTATCAAATACTATTAAACTTCAAGATTCTTATTATTGGCAAAAGTTTTCTTATAATATAAAAACAGGTAAAAATTTAGCTGATTGGAGATATGCTTTTGATCGATTAGTTCATCCTGCAGGATTTATTTTCTTTGGTGAAGTTTTAATTCTAACAGAATTAACTCGACTTATACTAGGAGATTATCAAAGAGTTTCAGCAACAGTTGTTGGTGATGGATTAGTTCAAGACCCTGCAAATCCAGGATATCAATATAAATATTTAAATGTTTATCCTAGGAGTGGTAGGAAAACACTTAGCTCAATGCCAGGATTACAGCCTGGGGTTATTGGTGCAGAAGATATTGCATTATTAGTAGAAGCTTTTGCTTCAACATTCTTACCTAATATTATACCTAAGGTTGATAGAAGCGCAACTCTTTCCACTAATTTTTCTGGAGGTCAAATAACCTCTATTGAAATTATTAATGGTGGTTGGGGATATGCTTCAGCCCCTGCTCTAACTATTACAGGAGATAATGGTTCGAGTGCAGCAGCTACCTGTACAATTGATGCAACTACAGGTGTAGTTGAAACAGTTACAATTACAAATGCTGGTTCTGGATATACAACTGCATATACTAGTGCAGCAGCTAACCCAGATGTTGGTAAGATTAAAACAATTCTTACTAGTAATTTAGCTGATAAAACATATGCAGCTGCTCCAGTATTAGTTTTTGATGCACCAACTTCAGTAGATGCTGATGGTGAACCACTAGAAACTAATGTGACAGCTACAGCAACGATACAATTATATGCTGAAGGCCATGCTCAAGCAGGAGAAATCTCAGGATATACCATTACCGAAGACGGTTTTGGTTATATTAAAGACCCAAAAATAAGAATTATCTCACCTTCTGAATCTGAAAATAGAGGAAAAGATGTAAAAGAGATAGCTATTATTATGTTAAATCACGTAGCAAACAAGCAAGCTTATCAAACTTGGGGCGACGGATTTAAAACTTTATCTGAAAATGATTATTTTAATAGTAAAAATACTTATTATGCAAATAAAAAGTTCAGAGATAATTATCCTATAAGCTTTTTTAGTGAAAATATCATAGGATCTACTTACGAAAGCGTTATAAATAAATATAACGTGAAAACAAATATCGCACAGGAATAAAAAATGACAGCAATAGTAACAACCCCCTTTAGAGTGGTAAATGCAGAGAATTTTAAAGAGGATGTTGCCGGTTCTTCAGTATATGTAGGGATTGGTAAAACAGACGTTTGGTCTACAGCAACCTCAGATTTAACGGACGCAACCACACCCTTCACTCCACAAGACAGAATAGATGATATTCATGAAGCATACCAGAATATGATTGGTATGAAAAAGATAGCCTCTGCAGATGTAGCACACATCGTACCACGGCACACTTGGACTTCAGGAACAACTTATACTGCTTGGGATTCAGATGATTCTGCAATATACGATAAAGCATTTTATGTCGTTACTTCAGAATATAAAGTTTATAAGTGTATATCCTCACCAGGAACACAATCAACTGTTGAACCTACACATATTAATACAGATCCAACTGCAGAATCTGATACTTACAAATGGAAATATATGTATACAGTTTCAGTAACTGATGCAGAGAAATTTTTAACTATTTCATATCTACCAGTTCGAACTGAACCAACTGTATCAACCTCCACTGGAGGTAATGGTGGATCTGAAAGTGTAACTGTTACGCTAACAGCAGCTAATGAATATATTGTAGCTGGTATGTTAGTTACTGGTTCTGGAATAACAGCTGGAGATACAGTTGCAGCCATTGATGGAGTAACACTTACTTTATCAACTGCAAGAACAGTTGCTAATGGTACTACACTAACTTTTGGTAGATTAGCAGATACAGATGTTAACTATGCTAATCAAACAGCTCAAATAAATTCAGCTAATACTTCACTTACCGCAGTAGCTGGTATAGAAAGATATGAAGTTACAGCTGGTGGTTCAGGATATACTTCTGCTCCCGATGTTATTGTTAGAGGAGATGGTACTAACGCGCTCGCGGTAGCTACTGTTTCTGGAGGAGCAGTTACGGCAATCACAGTTTCAACTGCTGGTTCTGGCACAGAAGCTAATAAAGGTGATGGATATACTGTAGCAGATTTACTTATTGGTAGTGTTACATCTGGTGGCGGTACTTCTGCAGCTGGAAGAGCAATTATTACTCCTTCGGGAGGACACGGAATAGATCCTGTAAAAGAACTTGGAGCATTTTATGTTGCAGTTAATTCACAACTATCAGGTTCAGAAGGCGGAGATCTTACCGTAGGAAACGATTTTAGACAAATATCATTAATCAAAAAACCTCAAAACTTTGGAACAGATGTTACAGCTTCAGCTACTACACTAAGAGCAAGAAAAGCTTTAGTATTAGCTAATGCTGGTTCAGTTTCTGGATTTGCAGTAGACCAGGTTATTGTTGGATCAAGTTCTGGAGCTAAGGCTTATCTAGTTGAAATAGATACTACTAATAAGGTTTTATATTATGTTCAGAATTCAAAAACAGGATATGCTGATTTTGTATCTGGAGATACTATTACAGGAACCTTACCTTCAGGCGGAAGTTCAGTATTAAATACAACTTCAGGAACAACTTGGTATGGACAATCAACAAATGGATATGGTCCAGAAGTAAAAATGAATTCAGGTCAACTCTTATTCCTAGAAAATAGAGATGCAATCAATAGGTCATCCTCACAAATTGAAGATATTAAACTGATTATTGAATTCTAATTAATTTTTAGAAGAGAAAAATATGGCAATTACGAAAGTTAAGAATTATAACATAGCCCCTTATTATGATGACTACGATGAGTCAAAAAACTATCATCGTGTTTTATTTCGTCCGGGATTTGCAGTTCAAGCAAGGGAATTAACTCAATTACAAACATCATTATATTCTCAGATAGATAAACTTGGTCAATATTCATTCGAAGATGGTTCTAGAGTAGTTGGTGGTAAAGTCACGGTTAATACCGAATATGATTTTATTAAATTAACATCAACTTCAGCTGTAAGTGCTTTTGTAGGAAATACTATTACAGGTGATGAAGCTGGAGTCAAAGCTACAGTATTAGCTGCAGTGGCTGCAACAGGTGGTGATCCAGATACTCTTTATATTAAATACGATACTTCAGGTACAGCTAACGCAACTAAATTATTTGTTAATGGCGAAACAATTACAGATACAAATTCTAAAACCGCAGATTTAGCATCTTCAGCTTCTACCGGAAAAGGATCAAAAGTAGATATAGATGAAGGAGTTTATTTTATTTCAGGTACTCTGGCTTATGTAGCAAAACAAACATTAATTTTAGACAAATATACTAATACTCCTTCCTATATAATTGGATTATCTGTCACTGAAAGCTTAGTAGATAATTCAACTGATGTATCCCTTGTAGATAATGCTCAGGGAACTCCAAATTATGCTGCACCAGGTGCACACAGATATAAAATTGCAACAGCTTTAATCAAAGAAAGCTTAACTGCACCAAATACAACCTATGCTAATTATATCATGTTAATGAAAATTAAATCTGGTATTATACAGGTTAAGACAGATACTAAAACAGCTAATACAGAATTAACTACAAGATTAGCTAGACGAACACACGAAGAATCAGGTAATTATTCCGTTGCTCCATTCTCTTTAGATATAAGAGAGCATTTGGATGATGAAGCAGGTAATGGCGGATATTTAATAGAAGATCAAGGTGGAGTAGCCACTAAATTGGCAATTGGTGTTGAACCATCAATAGCTTATGTACAGGGATTTAGAGTAGAAAACTTAGCAACAAAATATGTTGCAATAGATAAACCAAGAGATCATGTTAACGAAAATGAAAAATCCGTAGTATTACCTATAGGTAACTATGTTAAATTAACTGTATCTACTATTAGAGGTATGCCAGATATTAATGCTTACTCTAGAATTGAATTAAGAAATAGTTCTAGTACTCAAATAGGTTATGCAAGAGTAAGAGGATTAGAAATAGCTTCTCCTACTATTTGGAATTTATATCTATTTGATATAACAATGAATTCTAGTCAAACATTTAGTAATGTTGCAAAAGTATTTCAAACACAGAGTAATGAAGATTTTGCTGGGGATTTAAATGTAGCTGGAGTTAGATATGATTCAGGTAATAATGGATTGGTATTTAAATTACCATATGACGGAGTTAAATCACTATTAGATTCTTCTCCTGCAGATCCATTAGAATATAATGTAAGAGTAGAGGTTGAAGGAACTGTATCAGGAACTGGAACAAGTGCAACTATTTCATTTAGTAATCTCCCAGGAACTTTACAATCTAATTCTGATATATTAGTATCAACAGGAAATAATGCTGCAGAGCAAGCTGCTGAAGCATGTGTTGCTGGAGTAGGAACTACGACTTTAACACTTACTAATGCTGGAAGTAATCTTACTGGATGGGCTTCTGGAACACCTCATGTAAAAGCTATATGTACAGTTCAAAAGAATGCTTCAGGTGGAAAGAAAAATAAAACTCTAGAAACAATAGCAGCAGCTAATTTCACATATGCAAGTGGAACAGGATATATACCTTTAGATAAATCTGATATTCATTCTATTACATCAGTTACAATAGGTGGAGCAGATGCATCAGAAAAATTTAGACTTGATAATGGACAGAGAGATAATTTCTATGATGAAGGTAGATTATATCCAATTGGTAATTGGTTAGCTAATGGTGTAGTAGTTAATATTGCATTTAAACATTTTTCACACGCTCAAACAGGGGATTATTTTACAGTAGATTCATATCCTACATATACAGATATTCCTACATTTGATTCATCTCAAGGTAAATTAGAACTTAGAGATTGTATTGATTTTAGACCAACTAAAGCTAGTGCAGGTTCATTTACAGAAGATAATGTATTTACAAACGGAACAGGATTTGCGAATGCAGATGCTCCTAAACCAGGAGGAGTTGCTCAAGCAGATATATCTCACTATTTAGGTAGAATTGATAAACTCTATATTGATAGAGAAGGAGATTTTGCAGCAGTAACGGGTGTAGCTGCTACTAATCCACAATCACCAGATGATATAGATGATTCAATGACAATATTTGAATTACATCATCAACCTTATGTATTTAATACTGGAGATTGTATTCCAGTTAAGATAGATTCCAAACGCTATACAATGCGGGATATTGGTGCTATCGATTCAAGGGTGAAGAACCTAGAATACTATACTTCTCTTTCTCTTTTAGAAAAAGAAGCTTCACAAATACAAATACAAGATGGTTCAGCTAACGATAGATTAAAAAATGGTATCGTAGTTGATGGATTCTATGGACATAACATTGGTAATATAACTCACCCAGATTATAATTGTTCAATTGATAAAGGAAACGGTGTACTTAGACCAAGATTCCATGAAGATAATATTAGAATGGTTCAAGGAACAACCTCTAATGTAACAAAAACAGGTTCTTTACTTCACCTACCATTTACTGAAACAGTTTATATAGAACAACCTTATGCTACAATGTCTGAGTTTGTTAACCCATATAATGTATTCACCTGGGGTGGAGAAATGAAACTCTCTCCAGAATCAGATGAATGGAAAGATACAGATACAAGACCAGACGTAGTAATTGATGATGAAGGAGTTTATGATCAGTTAGTAAATATGGCTGAAGAATCTGGAATACTTGGAACAGTTTGGAATGAATGGGAAACTAACTGGACTGGTGTAGAAATTACGGAAAGTACTAGTTCAAATATGATTGAACAAGAAGATGGTGGAAGATTCTGGAGTAGATGGAGAAGAAGGAGAGGAGCTTCTACTACAACTACTGTTGCAACAACTACTACATCTAATCAAGCTAGATCAGGGTTAAGAACAACCGTTGTACCTGATACTCAACTAAAAGAAATGGGTTCAAGAGTAGTTGAAACAAACTTTGTTCCATTTATGAGATCGAGAGAAATATTCTTTAAAGCAGAAAGAATGAAACCAGATACAAAGGTTTACGCATTCTTTAATGGTGCAAATGTTACAGATTTCTGTGCAGAAACATCTTATGTAGAATGGTCAGGTCAAGCAGTTGGAACTGCAGTAGCTAGTTTTAAAAATGCTACAGCTCATGCCTCTAATTCTGATTTGATTACTGATGCATCGGGTAAAGTTGAAGGATCATTTAGAATACCACATAATTCTACTCTTAAATTTAAAACAGGTACAAGAGAATTTAGATTAAGTGATTCAAGTATTAATTCTAAAACAGATGAAACAACTTTTGCAGAAGCTCTTTATCACGCTCAAGGTTTACTTGAGGTTAAAGAAAATGTTATAATATCAACTAAGGTACCTAGATTTGTATCAACAGAATTAACAGATTCTAGGGTTATACAAGATACTGCAATTACAAGATTTACAACTCCTGTTGAATGGGTTGATCCATTAGCACAAACATTTATTGTAGATACTGCTGGTGGTATATTTGCTTCATCTTGTGAAATTTATATAGCAGCCGAAGATGCTAGTATACCAATTAATCTTTCAATAAGAGCAGTTGAGAATGGAACACCAACACAACAGGTTGTTCCAGGGTCAAGTGTTAATATATACCCAAGTGCGATAACAACTTCAGCTACTGGAGCAACAGCAACTAAATTTACATTCGATCATCCAATTTATTTAGGACAAGATCAAGAATATGCAATTGTATTAATATCTCAATCAGATGATTACAAGGTATTCATTGCAGAAGTTGGTGGATTTGATCTACAGAATACAGCCAATAGGGTTACAAAACAGCCTTATAATGGAGTATTCTTTACATCACAAAATGCTTCAACCTGGACTCCAGAACAAACTAAAGATCTTAAATTCAAACTTAATAGATGTAACTTTAGTCAAACTTCTGGTACAGTGGTATTAAATAATGATAGAATGCCAACCAAAACATTACCAGCTAATCCACTTAGATATGTTGCTAATTCAGGATCAGATTGTATTATAAGGGTTACACATCCAAATCACGGTATGTATTCTGGAAGTAGTGTAGACTTAGCTGGATTCGTTGCAGAAAATGGTATAGCAGCTGGTAAGATTAATGCAACTCACGTTATAGGAAATGTAGAACATGATTCTTATTCAATTCTTATTTCAAGTGATAATGCAACAACCGTTGCAATTGATGGTGGTGGTTCAGTAATGACAGCTGCAGGAAATATAAATTATAATATATTCGTTCCACAAATACAAACTCTCGAGGTTCCAGGAACTGGTCTTAGTTATAGTTTAGCAGGACGTACAGGTAAATCTCAAGATGGAACAGAATCAGCTTATGCAGCTTCTACAATTGGAGCAGTATTACCTAATTCTAGTAATGTACTTACAGCACTACATACAGTTTGCTCACAAAGAAATGAAATAGCACAAAGCATAACACAAAATACTTCACTGGCTTTAACAGCTACATTTGCAGGAACATCTACTCTATCACCAATTATTGATATGAATAGATGTAGTGCAACATTGATCTCTAATAAAGTAAATGATGCAGGAAATAATTCAAGTGGTTCAGGTTATAATAATACTGGATATGGTAGAACATACGTTGCTGAAACAGTAGCTACAGGTGGATCAGAAATAAATAAATATATTACTAAGAGAATAGATCTTAAGAACGAAGCATCAAATATTGATGTTTATATCAGTGCTAATAAACCTAAGAATGCTAATATAGATCTATATTATAAAACATTACCTGCAGGATCAGATAGTGATTTTGATTCTGAAGCTTGGGTATTAGACCCACCAGAATCTGTAATTCCAGATAATGATGGAGGAATATATAACGAAGTACATTATGTTATAGCTCCTGGGGCAAATTTTGGTTCATTTGCAATTAAACTTGTATTAAGAACAAGCGATAGTTCATATGTTCCAAGTGTTAAAGATTTTAGAGCAATAGCGGCATTATAAAGATATGGCAAAGAAACAAAAAATAGCAATAGTTGAAGATAATCCGGATTTAGTTCGTGATTTATCTACTAATGCTATTATAAATAATAGTGATAAAGCATATGAAGCAAGATTATCTCAGATAGCAAAATCCAAAAGAGATGAAAAACAATCTGAGGATATAATAGAGCTTAAAAAGGATGTTGAAGAAATTAAAAAACTTTTAAAAAAGATAGCGAGTAAATAATGGCGAATAACGAAACTAGAGTAATAAAAACAGATACCTTTGAAGGATGGAGACAAAAAAGTAATGAAGTTTCCTTCGAATTAGGTGATGTTGATCAATTAGATTCTAGAATATTAGACAAAAATTATACATATACAGCAACTGCTGGAGATGCACTATTTACTGGTACTGATACTGGATCTAAAGCTTTAAGATTTGAAGAAGCTCCAGAAACAGTTACAGATATGCTTCATGTGGTTATCTTTACTGGATCACCAACAATACCTTCAAATTTTGTTGAAGATGCTACGGCTACTCAGTCTGGTGGATTCTCAGGTAAAATCTTATGGATTAATACAAACAAAGCAGCATTTAGCACAGTAAGTGGAACATTTAATGCTGGAGAAAACTTAACAGTTAGTGGACAAGATATTGCTCATGCTAATCTAGTAAGAACAGTTTCTGAATCAGTCAAAATAGGATATGTAAGAGTTAAACAAGGTGGAACAGAACTAACACAAACACAAGTTCAAGCAGGATTCCACGTACCGAATTATATAAAAGAAGTTGTACTAGCAAATAGTCCAACAATTCCTCCTGAGTTTACAGAAGGAGTAACTTTAACTCAATCAGGTGGATTCTCCGGAGTACTACTATCAGCTGATACAACAAGATTAAGATTTAAAAGTTTTACCGGTTCATTTAGTACAGGACAAAATCTTGGAGTACCACATACAGATGCAGATAAAAGAGTTAATAGTGCAGATATAAGTTCAGAAGTTGCTCAAGATGCTTCATTTGGAAATATAGTTGAACTTCATACTCTAGCTACTGGTTCTCAAGCAATATTAGTTATTTCAAATGATGCAGTTGATGCTATTAATGAAGTTCAGGATGATGTTGGTGATATTACTGCATTAGGTACAACTGATAAAGCAGATGTAGTTACAGCTGTTAACGAATTAGAAACAGGTATACGAGGATCATCCTCTAGCTTAATTGCAGCTGGGCTTACAACTACAGCGAATGATTTACTTGCAGCAGTTAATGAACATGATGCCGAACTTGGTACTATTACTTCTGGTGCAATGGGAACAGATGCATCAACGGTTTCTACTGCAATAGCAGAATTAGAAACTGTTGCTAGAGCTGGTAATGCAAATTATACATTAACTACAACAGCTCCTGATTTTAGATCAGCGATTAATGAACATGATGCTGAACTAGGAACAATTAGTGCATCTGCTATGGGTACAACTGCTTCAACAGTAGGACCTGCTATACTCGAATTAGAAACAGAAATAGATGTATTAAATGCAAGAGTAGAACCAACACAAGCTTTTGCAGGATCATTTACTGCAACAACAGTGATGGATGCTTTAAATGAACATGAAACTGATATTGGTTCAATGTCCTTTCCTAATTCAGGTACAACTATAGGTGGTACATCAACATCATTAACAACTGCACTGAATGCATTAGATTCAGAAATAGGTTCTAGTACTTCATATAATGATGGCACATACGGAGCATCAACAATAGCAGGTACATTAGATCTTCTTCAAGCAGGAATGATTGCTAATGATACAGAAATAGCTGATAGATTACGATTAAATTTAGATGAAACTACTCAAGTATTAACAGGAACAGATAGATTTATTGATATTGGTGATGGAACCGATGATGTTACTTTAAGATTTAAAAATAATGCAGTTTTAGATGTATCTGCTGGTACTACATTATTCTCAGCAGCTGGTGGAGTGGCAAACTTCGGATCTGCATTCTTAAATCTTGATGCCAACTTGACCACAGGAATGGGACTACAGGTTGATAGAGATCATGTTACCACATTTGGTACTATGACAAATCATGATGTAAGATTACAATGGAATGAAGGTATAGCTCATAATGGTTCATCATTAATTAATCCAGAAGAAGCTTGGCAAGTAATTGGAATGGAAACTGATGGTACTACTAACACTACTTCTCTTGTCACAAGATACAATGCATTTAATCTAATAGCTAATAATACCGAAAGTGGAATAGCTGTTACATGGGATGCTACAAACGAGAATTTTGACTTTAATGTAAATGATCCTGTAATTACATTTACTTCAGGACAATTAAGAACATCTGGTAATTTAGGACAAGCAACAATTACCGATTTAGGTAATACTACTTTTGCATTAACAGCAAATACCTTAGATTTAGGATATGATGAACATATTAAATTAGGTGGATCAGACGAATTTCAAATTTACAATAATAATACTAGTAGTATTTTACATAGTACCGATGGTATAGCAATCCTTACTGATTCATACCTCCTTCGTAATGAATCAAATAATGAAAATATGATAACTGCATATGCTGATGGCGCAGTTACGTTATTACATAATGGAAATTCTAAGATTGCCACAACTAATACAGGTGTTGCAATTACAGGTGAGAATATTGTTTCAGATTGGACAAGAACAGCTGGACTTAGAGTTGCTACATCAGGAACAGATCCAGGTGATGGTAATGCAGTAATTGGTAATAATTTAACAGTTGGAAACGATTTAACTGTTACTGGTGATTTATTAGTTTCTGGAGATACAACAACCTTAAATGTTTCAACACTAGAAGTTGAAGATACATTAGTTATGATGGGAACAGCAGGTGCTGAACCAGCTAATACTGGATTTGGTCTAGAAACTAGATTATTTGATGGTACAAGTGTTCATTCGAATGCAGCTGATAATGTTACTGGTACACATTCACTCGTATATAATACTGAAACCAGTCGTTGGGAAGCAGATGGTTCATTAATATTATCAAGTGCCACACAAGGTGCACCTAAAATTGAAGGTCAGTTATTTGAATCAAATGACAATTTACAATTCTCAGCTGGATCAGGTTTAACTGAAAGTGTTGGTGTTTCAGGTGTTAACACAACCGTTACATATACTAATGATGACAAAGGATCCTCTCAACCCATATTTAAAATTATAGCTGCACCAGCTCAATCTAACATTGTTGCAGATTCTAATAATGATACATTAACAGTTCTTCCTGGTTCTACTGCAATAACGATTACAACCAATGCCAGTACTGATACTTTAACTATTGGTCATGGAGATACATCATCTTTAGCTGATATTAATAATGCAAATGGAACTGTAATACAAGACTTAGGCTTTGATACACATGGTCACGTTACATCTCAAACTTCTGTCGATCTTGATGGAAGATACTATACAAAAGCATCATTTACAGCTAATGCAACTGGCGACACTGCTGTAATAAGAGACAATTCAGGGAACTTCTCAGCTGGTACAATAACAGCTAACTTAACTGGTACTGCTTCAGAAGCTTCTAATGCAGGAACCTTAGACGGACACGATTCAACTGTATTCCTAAGAAGTAACACAGCAGATAGCTTTACTGGTTCACTTACAATGGGAACACAGCAAGCTCTCGTAGCTTCTGACTATGGTCATGGAACATATGGAACATATTCTGCTACTAAATTCCAACACGTTTGGGGAATGGGTACTGGATATAATATGCATGCATCTGGTGATAATTTAACAGGATTTTATGGACTAGCTTATACACATTCAAATAATACAACGGATGATGCAGCAGGTAGATCAGCTAATGATGCAAATGTTTGGAGTGATAGTCATCAACTATTACATGTAATTAATGGTTCAGTTACAGCTGCAGTAGGAGAAGATATTTGGACATCAGGTAATTATATAGGTGATGGTTCACTTATTACAAGTATAAATGCTTCAAATATAGCAAGTGGAACAATATCTGCAGCGAGAGTACCTACACTAAACCAAAACACAACAGGTACTGCAGCTTCTGCAGGTACAGTAACAAGCATCGGTGATTTAACGGGTGATATTACTTCAACTAATCGAGCTACGGCAATAGCAGCTGGAGTAATTGTTGACGCAGATGTTAGTGCTTCTGCTGGGATTGCTTATTCTAAATTAGGAACAATACCTACATGGAATCAAAGCACAACAGGAAACGCAAATACAGCCACTACACTAGCAACTGCAAGAAATATCCATGGTCAGTCGTTTGATGGTAGTGCTAATATAACTATCCCATCCGCATCAGTAACAAGTACGGGTGTTACTGAATATGCCACAATTACAGAAACAAATGCAGCTTCAAGTGCCCAGGACAGAGCAGTAACTCCTTATTCATTAGCGGGTTGGACAGGACATACAGGTACTGGAAGTAATTTACATGATAACTTCCAAGGTAGTGGTGCAATTTGGAAGGTAGGAACCATTACATCAGGAACGTGGAGTGGTGATACACTTGCTACTTCAAAAATTCCAAATCTTAGTACAGATAAATTAACATCAGGAACACTTCCTACATCAAGAGGTGGAACAGGAAATACCACAGGTACTGCAGCTTTGGTTACTATGGTTGATCATGATGGTAATGCAAGTTATCCATTAGTTCATAAATCTAATACTAATAGTCCTAATTTTGATAGTGATGTATATATGAATGCATCTTCTAATATTGTATATGCTACTGACTTTATAGCTTCATCTGATGAAAGACAAAAAGATATTATAGAACCAATCACAGGTGCATTAGATAAAGTATGTGCTATTGATGGATTTATATATAAATGGAATGATAAAGCAGCAAGTTTAGATAAAGAAACAAGACAAGTAGGTATATCTGCACAGGCTGTACAAGAAGTATTACCAGAAGCAGTATTTGAAAAGGATGATGGTTACTTAGGAGTAGCTTACGATAAATTGATACCATTATTGGTAGAATCAATTAAAGAATTAAAATCTGAAGTCGAAGAACTAAAAAGTATAAATAGTAAGGATGAAGGTTAATGGCGATAGTATCTAATTTAACAGTTGATCAAGGAAGCACTTTCTCGGCTAGTATTGATATAACAGATACAGAAGATAACGTCCTTGTACTAACAGGTTATACTGTAGCAGGACAAATAAGAAAAACTTACGATTCTTCTACAGCAGTAAATTTCACTGCAAGTGTATCGAATGCATCAACTGGTGAAGTAACTATATCATTAACGCCAGCACAGACCAATGCTCTAGTAGCTGGAAGATATGTATATGATGTTGAGATAACAAGTGCGGGAGGCACTGTTACAAGAGTAATAGAAGGACAATTAGAAGTTACACCTGGAGTGACACAATAATGGCAAATTTAAAATCCAAAGTTCAGACTACTGGAAAATTAAAAGGGAAAGCTCGATCTCAAAAGGAAATCGTAGCTCAAGCCGTAGGTATAGGATCTTTTAATGTAAGCATTGGGGATTTAAATAATGTAGATGTATCAGGTCAAACTGATGGAGCTATGATGATCTTCGATGGAGATTCCGGCAACTACGAAATGAAAACAAATATTGAGAATGAAAATCTCAGCATTAACTCAGGACAATACTAATGGCAGAACTAACAAGAATTAAAATTTTAATTTTCACGACCGGTGCCACAACAACGGCTCCGGCGAATATATACACCGGTGAATTAGCATATTCATATGTAGCCGGTACACAATCAAACAATGGTGATAGATTATACATTGGTACTGGTACGGAAAACCCGTATGCTCCTAGTGTAGATGTTATAGGTGGTAAATATTTTACCACGATGCTCGATCATGCTCATGGTACAACTACAGCATCAAGCGCTCTAATTACAGATGCTAATTCGCATGTAAGCGCAGTAAATACAGCAGCTCTTAAAATTGCAGCAACAGGTTCTCTTGGTGGTGCAGTTGCAATTGATACTATCTTAGATGAAGATAATATGGCATCTGATGATGCTACTGGACTTGCTACTCAACAGTCAATTAAGGCTTATGTTGACGCACAAGTAACAGCTCAAGACCTAGATTTTCAAGGTGATTCAGGCGGTGCATTAAATATTGACCTAGATTCAGAAGTATTAACTATTTCTGGTGATACAGGTATAAGCACAGTTGGATCCGGTAATACAATCGAAATTGATCTTGACGATACAGCAGTAACGCCAGGATCATATGGTAGTACAACAGCCATACCAACATTTACAGTTGATCAACAAGGTAGATTAACAGCAGCTGGTACAGTTAATGTTGCTACTACTCTTACAGTAGATGGTGATTCTGGAAGTCAAGACGTAGATTTATTAGCAGATGATCTACAAGTACTAGGTACATCAGGTGAAGTTGATACTGCAGTAACTAAAGATGGTACTGATGTTAAAGTCACAGTTGGTTTACCAGCCGCAGTAACAATTACTGATTCATTAGTAGTTGATAATGTCGAAATTGGTTTAAATGCAGATGGAACTATATCTACTGCAACAGGTGATCTTACATTATCACCAGATGGTAATAGCGACGTTGTCGTAGATGCTGATACATTTACAGTAACTGCCGGTGAAGCAGAATCTGCTTTAATCAAGATAATCGCTGATGAATCAGACGATGCTGGAGATGAATGGCACGTATTAAATAACGCAGCAGATAACGTATTATCATTTGGTAATGATATAGCTTCTGCCGGTACAGCAGTTACTCAATTATCATTAACTCCACATGCAACAGTAGCTAGTTCAACGACAGCAGTAGCTGGTCATTTAACAGTTGGTAATAAACTAACAGTTGCTGGTGATTTACAGGTTGATGGTACTACTGTAACAGTTAATACTAGCCAGGTAACAATGGATGATCCAATCCTTACTTTGGGTGGAGATTCTGCTCCAGGTTCGGATCTTAATAAAGACCTAGGTATATTAGGTAGATGGCATAACGGTTCAGCAGCAAAAACAGCGTTCTTTGGATTCGACGATTCAACAGGAAGATTTACATTCGTACCAGATGCCACTGAAAGCACAGCAGTTATTTCAGGTACTTTGGGTGATATAGATGTAGGTGGTGCTTACATTGGTAATATCCAAGTTGGTGTTACTGGAGATAACGAAATTGATACCGCAACAGGTAATCTAACTATAGATTCAACTGGCGGTTTAGTAACAGTTGATGATGACTTAACTGTAACAGGAACAGTCACATTAACAAACGATTTAGCAGTTACCCATGGTGGTACAGGGGTATCATCATTTACAGATAATGGTGTGCTTTATGGAGATGGTGGTAATGCATTAGATGTTACAGCAGCTTCAACCGCAGCAGGCGCAGTACTTCAAACTGCAGCTTCAGGTGGAGTTCCAGCATTTTCAAATATCATCGATGGCGGAACCTATTAATCGTTATAAATAACTATATTAATTCAGTATATACTGAAGTGAAGTAAAATATTAAATTCTCTATATAGAGGTTGAACAAATAGGAGCCAAAATTGGCACGCGTAACGAATATTAAATTAAGGCGTTCAGCTACAGCTAGCGCCGTACCAACAACATCCCAATTAGATTTAGGTGAGATAGCCCTTAATACCTATGATGGTAAGGCCTACATGAAGAAAGATGTAGGCGGTACTCAATCTGTAGTTCAAATTGGTTCATCAGAGGCAGTTTCTGCTGATATTCTTAAAGAGTATCAATATGATGGTTCTGATGGTTCGTCTGGTAATACTGTATTCTCAGGTGCCGATAACAATTCAAATACTCTAAAATACACAGTTGGTGCCCTTCAAGTATGGCTTAATGGTGTACTATTACAACCTACTGTTGACTATACTGCAGCCAATGGAACTACTATAACTCTTATTAATGCTGCATCTAATGGTGATTTACTTCAAATTATTGCATGGTTTAAATCAATTGGTACCGGAGCAGATACAGTACAACAATTAACAGGTGTAGATGGTAGTGAAACAGAATTTACTCTTGCTACTAATCCTATTAGTGAAAATCAAACTACTATCTTTGTAAATGGTGTATATCAAAACAAAACAACTTATTCTGTATCTGGAACTACTCTTACATTTGCAAGTGCACCGGCAAATGGCGCAACAGTCGAGGTTGTAACTCACTCTTCTAATTTAGTTGTTGATACTACTGTAGCAGATCTTACCATTAGTGGTACAATGACTGCCAATGCATTTGTTGGAGATTTAACTGGTGATGTAACAGGAACAGTTTCAAGTTTATCTAATTTAAGTACTTCTAACCTATCAGAAGGTTCTAATCTTTATTATACCAATGCTAGAGCAGATGCTCGAATAGCTGCGGCCGATACTGATGATCTATCTGAAGGTTCTAGTAATTTATATCATACATCAGAAAGAGTAGATGATAGAGTTAATGCTCTAATTGTTGCCGGATCAAATATAACTAAAACTTATGATGATGCCGCTGGAACATTAACTCTGGCCTCTACACAATTAACTACAGAAGAAGTTCAAGATGTTGTTGGTGCTATGTTCACCAGCAATACAGAAACAAGAATTGCTGCAACATATGAAGATGGTGATGGAACAATAGATTTAGTCGTAGATGATATGACAGCTAATACAACCTATTCTGCAGGAACAGGTTTAGGATTATCTAGTACTACATTTAGTTTATCTCATTTAGGACTTGAAGATCTTTCTGATCCTAATGCTGATAGAATATTCTTTTGGGATGATTCAGCTGGAGCAGCTAAATTTTTAACACTTGGTACTGGACTTAGTATAACTGGTACAGAACTTGCAGGATCTGCATTATATACAGATTCAGATGCTCGTGGAGCTATAAGTGTTACGGATTCTGGTGGTGATGGTTCATTAGCTTACAATAGTTCGACAGGAGTAATTACATATACCGGTCCAAGTGCTTCTGAAGTAAGAGCACATCTAAGCGCTGGAACAGGTATGACATTTAGTGGTGGTGAATTTGCTACAACTATTACACAATATACGACCGCACTCGCTCGCGCGACCATAAGCGTAACGGACGCAGGTGGCGATGGTTCATTAGCATATAATAATTCAACTGGTGTAATAACATACACTGGACCAAGTGCAGCAGAAGTAAGAGCACACGTTTCAGTAACAGATTCTGGTGGTGATGGATCACTTGCATATAATAGTTCAACTGGTGTTATCACGTACACGGGTCCGAGCGCGGCTGAGGTGCGAGCGCACATAAGCGCGGGCACGGGCGTAGCAATATCTAGTGGAGCAATATCAATTGGTCAAGCTGTTGCAACAAGTTCAGATGTAACGTTTAATGATTTAACTGTTAGTGGAGATTTAATTGTTAGTGGAGATACTACTACAGTTAATACAGCTACATTATCAGTAGAAGATCCATTAATAATAATGGCTTCTGGAAATAATTCTGCAGATGCTGTTGATATAGGATTTTATGGATTATATGATACATCAGGTTCTCAAGATCTTTATTCAGGTTTGTTTAGAGATGCATCAGATTCTGGTAAGTGGAAATTATTTAAAGACAATCAAGCAGCACCAACTACTACAGTTAATACATCAGGAACTGGTTATGCAACAGGAACATTAGTTGCTAACCTTGAAGGTAATGTTACCGGTAATGTAACAGGTAATACTTCAGGAACTTCAGGTAGTACAACAGGAAATGCAGCTACAGCCACAGCATTACAAAATGCAAGAACAATCGGTGGAACTTCTTTTGATGGTACTGCAAATATTGCGGTAGCTCTAGCAGGAACTGCCACTACACTAGCTACCGCAAGAACAATTGGTGGTACTTCATTTGATGGATCAGCTGATATTGCGGTAGCTCTAGCATCTACTGCTACTACATTAGCTACAGCTAGGACTATTGGTGGAACTTCTTTTGATGGATCGGCTAATATAGCAGTAGCTTTATCGGCAACTGCAACTGCTCTCGCTTCAGCAAGAACAATTGGTGGAGTATCGTTTGATGGTACAGCTAATATTAATCTTCCAGGTGTTAATGCAGCAGGTAATCAAGATACAACTGGAAATGCTGCTACAGTTACTAATGGAGTTTATACCACTGGTAATCAAACTATAGGTGGAGTTAAAACATTCTCTTCAGCAATAGTTTCTGATTTAACAGGTGATGTTACTGGAGATGTTACAGGTAATGTATCAGGAACAGCAGCTACAGTAACTACTGCGGCACAAACTGCTATAACTTCTCTTGGTTCATTAACTGGATTAGATGTTAATGGTGCAGTTACTATTAATGATAATCTTTCATTAGATGGTTCAAATAAAGAATTAAGATTTTACGAAGGAGCTAACTATGTTGGCTTCGAAGCTCCTGCATTATCTGCAGATCAGATATGGGTATTACCTAGTGCAGATGGTTCAAATGGTACCGCACTTAAGACAGATGGTTCTGGAAACTTAAGTTGGGGAACTGCAGGTGGTAATGCATTCGAAACAATTGCAGTATCAGGTCAATCAAATATCGTAGCAGATTCTACAACAGATACACTTACCTTTGCAGCTGGAACAGGAATTACACTTACAACTAATGCCGGATCAGATACAGTTACAATAACTAACTCTGCCACCGGTGATAATGCATTTAAAACTATCTCAGTATCAGGACAATCGGATGTAGTAGCTGATGCTACAGATGATACGTTAACACTTGTTGGTGGTGATGGTGTAACTATTACAACTAATGCTGGATCAGATACTATTACTATTAGTTCTTTAGAAGGAGTTAATCCATTCCAAACTGATTTATTTACTACTGCAAATGCATCGACAACTCAATTTACTGTAAGCCAAACACCAGCCGATGAAGATGCTTTAATGGTATTCATCGAAGGTGTATATCAAAATAAAAATTCATATGTTCTTTCCGGAACAACTGTTACATTAGATACAGCTCCTGCTTCTGGTCAAGAAGTTGTTATGCATACAATTGCTACTGGAGTAACTGGAACAGGACATAATAGTGATCAATTTACAGCCAATGGTTCGACCGCAGCTTATACTCTATCGGTTAATCCTGTAACTGAAGACAATTGTTTTGTCTTCTTTGATGGTGTATATCAGAATAAATCTACATTTAGTACATCAGGAACTACAATAACATTTGATGCTAATGTAACTGCAAGTACGGCAATTGAAGTTATAACACCAACAATTACTGCAATTAATGTTCCAACAGATGATTCAGTATCTCCAGCTAAACTCTCTACCGGTGGACCTACATGGAATACTGATGGTCAAGTCACTATTGATTCAGATCTTTCAATAGGAATGACAACAACTTCAGTTAGTTCTGGAAGTGCTACAACAATTTGTACTCTTGCAGGAGCTACATATAGATCGGCTAAATTAGAAATATCTATTAAAGATGCAACTGCAAGTGAATATGAATCAACTGAAGTTCTTATGGTTCATAATGGATCTACAGCTTCAATAACAGAATACGGTACAATATTTACTGGTTCTGCAGCACTAGGAACTATCTCGGCCACTTATTCTGGTGGTAATGTTCTTATTCAATATACAAGGACTGGATCAAATACACATGCAGTCAAAGTAAAACATTCTGCAATCAAGGTTTAATTTGTATAAATAGAGATATACAATAACAACTTGGTTGGAGAGTGAAAACCAATGGCAGATAAAAATTTCATAGTAAAAAATGGATTAACTGTAGGAAGTACAGAACGTATTTCTTCTGCAGGTGTAATCACAGGTACAACAGCTACTCAGTCAGTAGGAAATAGTTCAACATTATTAGCTACTACGGCTTATGTTCGTGGAGAAATCGATGCACTTATCGATTCTGCTCCAGGAACACTTAATACATTAGACGAATTAGCTGCGGCTATCAATGATGATGCTCAATTCAATACAACCCTTACAGACGCAGTAGCTCTTAAAGCTCCTTTAGCTAGTCCTACGTTCACAGGAAACGTTAGTTTTCCAGATGATACTATAGACCTAGCTCATATGTCTGCAAACTCAGTAGATTCTGATCAATATGTAGATGGTTCAATAGATGCAGAGCATTTAGCCCCGGCACAAACAAATATTACAAGTTTAGGTACTTTAACTGCTTTGACAGTAGATAATCTTGGGATTAATGGTAATACTATTACAGCAAACTCAGGCGCTTTAAACTTAACACCAGCAAGTGGTTCAGCTATAGTTTTAGATGGAACAATTAATGTAGATGCGGGAGTAGTAACTGGTGCAACTAGTATTACTTCAACAGCTTTTGTAGGTAATATTACAGGGGATCTAACAGGAACATTACAAACAGCAGCACAAGGAAATGTAACAAGTCTTGGAACATTAACAACTTTAACAGTAGATGATATAACTCTTAATAATTCTACTATATCTGACGGTGGTGTTCTTACATTTGATGCTGGTGGAGATATTGAATTAGATGCTGGTGGAGATAATTGGTGGTTTGATGCTGGTGGTACAAGAGTATTTTCAATTTCTAATGTTTCTTCAGATATTTATCTTGGAATGGAACAAAATGATAAAGACATGATCTTTAGAGGGAAGAGCTCTGGAAGTGCATTTACAGCTCTTACTCTTGATATGTCAAATTCAGGTGCAGCTACATTTGCTGCTCCTATACTGGCGCCGGCTGGAAGTGCAGCTGCACCTTCATATGCCTTTTCTGCTCAGGCTTCAACTGGTATGTATAAACCAGGTACGAATCAACTCTATTTTTCAGTTGGTGGTACACGCAAAATTCGTGTAGAAGCTTCTCAGATTGTTCTTGAAAATCCTACATATGCTACTGGTGAACTCGGAGTTACTGGTGATTTATATTGTGATACTGATACTTTGTTTGCCGATGCAAGCACAGATAGAGTAGGTATAAATGTAGGAACAAGTCCACTTCAAGCCTTAGATATTCAAGGTTATATAAAAATGGGAAGTAACCGAAGTGACGATTCTGAAAAACACGCTAAACTCATGGGTGTACCCTACGACAGTGGAAGCACAAGCGATATTGCAGGTTTATATATCAATGGACATTCTGGGGGTAATTTCCTCAGATATGGTGGTGGTACAGATGCAACAAGTGCTGCAACAACCCATACATTTTATACAGCAGCTTTAACAACAGGAGCATATGAAGGAACTCGTAGATTCTACATTCATAGTGATGGTAATGTTGCTGTAGGAAACCAAGGTTCTCCATCTGCTAAATTGCATGTTTATACTGCTGGTGCAGAAGGTATTAATATTGGTCTTCAAAATAGTGAAAGATACTGGAAAATGCAGACTGATGGTGGTTATTTAACATTTAATGATGTTAGTGCCGGTGATCTTGCAAGAATGGTTCTTGATACTAATGGTAAAGTTGGTATAGGAACTTCGAGCCCAACTAGACAATTACATGTTGTTGGTGATGAAGATTTAACAGACTTTACATCAACTACTAAAGGCCAATTTTGTTTATCAAATAGTGATTATGCTTCTGGTGAATATGTCGCAATGGACTTTACATACACTGGAAGTGATTTACCTATTGCTCGTATAGGAGCAAAACTAACTGGTAGTGGTTCATATCTATCACTTGGAACATCAAATAATTATTCCAATGGTGTTACTAACGAAGCATTAGTCATAGATTACAGTGGGAATGTTGGTATAGGAGTGACTCCATCAAGAATATTAGAAGTTCAACTAACACCTGTAAATGCTTCGTTACATAATACTACCGGTGCAACCGCCCATTTTGGTGGTACAGGTAATACCGATGGTTATATCCAAGGTATTTCTTTAGGTTATAAATCATCAGCTGCAAATACATATATTAAAACTGCCATAGTTGCTAGAGGTAGAGGAGATGGAGCGGCAAGACAAGATCTAGCCTTTTTAGTAGATACAGATGCAGACGCAGGAAGTGCAGAGATTGGAAACTCAGTACTTACATTTGATGGACTTACAGGTAGAGGAGATTTTAGAAAATCAGCATATATATCAACTTTTGCTTTAACTTCTGCTAGTACTGTAAGTTGGGATGCAGCAGCAATAGCAAATGCATATATAACTTTAGGACATAATGTAACAATAGATCAACCAAGTAATCCTGTACATGGAGCTGTTATCTCTTTAGAAATAAAACAACCAAGTTCAGGTGGACCATACACAGTAGCGTGGCATGCAGATTTTGAATTTGCAGCTTCAACTGCACCAACAGTTACAGCAACAGCTAGTAAAACAGACATATTTACATTCAGATATAGTGGAAGTCAATGGCAGGAAATAGGTAGAAGTCAAAATATGGCTCAAAGTTAATATTATGGCATTTTTAGATAGAGCAGCGAATAGAGGTAGTATATCTACTGGTTATGATATAGATTATTCTGTCTTAATAGATGGCCAACACTCTGACGGAGAAATTAGCCAAACAGGTGGAGATAGAAAAACACATACCATATCTTTTTGGCACAAAAGGGCTCCTAGACATCATGCTATACATGATGCAGCTGGTGGACCAGAAATGACCACTAATGATTTATGGGGAACTCCTAGTGAAGGAGATACATTAAGATTTAATACAAGTCAATTAGGTTTTTTTAGAAATGGGGAATCCGCCGGTTCATTATACACTACTAGAAGGTTTAGAGATTATTCAGCTTGGTATCATTTTGTAATTGCCGTAGATACTACACAAAGTACTGCATCTAATAGAATAAAGATGTATATAAATGGAATACAAGAAACTGATTTTAGTATAGAAAATTACCCTTCTCAAAATTCTGAAACTAAACTTATGCAAAATGGACAAACCTTTTATATAGGAGCAGGTCACGGTGGTAATACCCAGTATGGGGCGCAAGGATATTATGCAGATTTTTATATAATTGATGGTGCTGCAAAGGCAGCGTCAGACTTTGGAGAGTTTGATTCAGATAGTGGTATTTGGAAGCCTAAAGAATATACAGGGGATTTTAATGTAGGTAGTGGTACTAATGGAGCTCATTACAAATTTGAAGGAACCGCAGAAGGAAATAGTTCAGGAAGTGCGACAGGTAGAGATACAAGTGGAAATAGTAATCATATGAATTTTGAAAATCAACAGGGTGGAATGCTTGATACTCCTACTAATAATTTTTGTATGTTAAATATGAATGATGCAACTGCATCTGGAGCTTATAGACCTGATCTTATGAAAGGATGTTTAAGCTATGAACCTTCAGGAAGTGGTTCTTCAACGATTAGAGGTACTTTTGGAATGAGTAGAGGTAAATGGTATTGGGAATGTAAATTGGCAACTACAGGTGGTCAAAACTTTGGTGTATGTACAGCTAATATGAATATTCCAACAACTTCTTCTCAAGAAGGTGGATTTATAATAAATAGTTCTAATGGAGATGCAGAATTCTTTTCAATATATGCTGCTTCACATTATAGAAGTTACCATGTGTATGATGGAACAAATTGGAATTCAGCAGCTGCTTGGAGTGATATAACTAATTTTTCTGCAGGTGATATTTTTGGATTTGCATTTGATAGAGATAATCTAGATATTTATTTTAGTAAAAACGGTAGTTGGACAGGTGTTTTAACTAATCAAGACCCTGAAGGTGATCCTGGTTCTAATACACCTTTTGTCTATCATGCAGCAATTAATACTCAGGAAGATACTATCTTCATGCCAGTATTTTCTAATTCATATAATCAAGACTTGCATGTTAATTTTGGTAATCCTACTCATTCTATTTCTAGTGGTAATGCAGATGCTAATGGTTATGGTAATTTTGAATACCCAGTACCAAGTGGATATTATGCACTTTGTACAAAGAATTTAGCGGAGTTTGGATAATGGCTTATACAACAATAGACGATCCTTCAGCACATTTTCAGGTGTTGACTTATAGAGGAAATTCTAGTAGTACAACATCTGCGGATAGAACTTTAACTAACGAGGGTAATTCAAATTTACAACCAGATTTGTTAGGTCTTTGGAATAGAGATACAGGAACAAATAGTGGTGCAAGATGGTATGACAGTTCAAGAGGAGTTGGTCAGAATAAAGGTATACAATCATCAAGTAATGGTCTTCCAGGAGGAGGTAATGATCCTGAGTTTGGATATGTAAATACTTTTCATTCAGATGGCTTTGGGGTTAGAGCAGGAGCAAATGATGCGAATGGAAGATGGACTACTGATAGAGGAGAAGGTGGTGGAGATAAATATGTAGCTTACCAATGGAAAGCCAATGGTGGAAGTACAACATCTGTTTCAGAATCTGGATCAGGTAATGGAGGAATAAATGCTTGTACTTATCAAGCTAATACTACAGCAGGTTTTAGTATTATTAAATATACAGGACACAGAGGGAGTGGTATAGGAGATAATAACCACACTAATGTTACTCATGGTTTAAGCTCTGCTCCAAATTTTATAATTATAAAAAATTTATCCATTAATAGTAATTGGCTAGTTGGAGGACATCACATAGGAGAATATAGTGGTCCTTTCGCTAATCGTCATATGAAATTAAATTCAACCGAAGCTAGAGATGGTGGGGATTATGTTTTTAATGTAGCCGCAGATTCAACTTATGTTTATGTAGGAAATAATAATGAAGCAAATGGTGATGGTAATTCGATAATTATGTATGCATTTCATGATGTACAAGGGTACAGTAAATTTGGTTCATATACTGGAAATGCAGTAAATAGTAATGGTCCTTTTGTTTATACAGGATTTAAACCAGCTTTCGTACTACTTAAAAATATGGATGCAACAGAACCATGGATTATGATAGATACTAAAAGAAACCCAGGTAATCCAGCAGATAAAAAATTAGGGGTTCATAGTTACTCGGCTGAAAACGGAGTATCAGGCCAAGGGGATGCTAATTATAATAAAATTGATATTCTTTCAAATGGTTTTAACATGAGACAAAATAATGGAGCTTCAAACGGGAGTGGTAATACATTTATGTATATGACATTTGCAGAAGAACCTTTAGTATCATCAGGTGGAGTACCGGCTACAGCAAGATAGGAGAAAAATATGTGGGCAAAAATAGAAAATAACGAAATAACAGAGACTTTTAAACACCCGAAAGGTATAACTATTGGAGATACACAATATCCACATAATATTTTTAGTCTATGGTCAGAAGCTGAATTAAATGCTATAGGAATTTATAGTATTACTACAGACATTACAAATTTAAAAGATCCGGAGTATTACCAAAATACAGATATAACTTATACATATGCTAGTAATACAGTAACAGGTGATTATGGAGAAGCTACTGCAAAGACTTTAGCTGATCTTAAAAAGAATAAAAAGGGAAATATTAATTCCACGGCCGATGCTTTATTAAGTGAATATGATTGGTATACACTAAGAGCAGCAAGTGGCGGAACAGCTATTCCTTCTGTGGTAACAACATATCAAGCAGCAGTAAGAACTAAATCTAATACAATGTGTACGGCAATAGATGATGCTTCAGATGTAGATGCATTGGCAGCATTGTATGTTTATAATTCAGACGATCCACCTGTAAGACCTTTAGGTGAATGGCCTAATAAACCAGAAATTTAAAAGAATTAAGAAGATATAAGGCATAAATAGTAGTATGGCGTATTCAAGAGCAAGAAGATTAGCACAATTTTTACAAAGTGATGGAACAATTGCTGCTGGTAAAATACCAGCTGATGCAATTGATAGCACAAAAATAGCAGATGATGCTGTTGATTCTGAACATTATACTAATACTTCGATAGATACTGCTCATATAGCAGATGATCAAGTAACACTAGCCAAGATGGCCGGCCTAGCTAGAGGGACCATAATTTATGGAGATTCTTCTGGTAATCCAACAGCTTTGGCAGTTGGGTCCTCAGGGCAGGCATTAACTTCCGATGGTACTGATGTATCATGGGGATCTGGTGGTAAAACCACAGAAGAAATAGAAGACATAGTTGGTGCAATGGTCTCTGGGAATACAGAAACAAGATTTACAGCTACTTATGATGATACAAATGCTAAGTTAAATTTCGAAACCCCCGCGGTTGGATCAGAACTTAGAGTAATAGGCAGAGGTTCTTTACCTGGTGCTTATGTAGATTGTACAGTAAGTAACGCAACATTAACTGTCGTAGGTAGGGCAGCAAATATTTCAGTAGGAGTAACATAATGGCAAATAGATACCCATTAATCGTAGATTCTAGCGCATTAGCAATCAAAGAATTACCCGCAGGTGATGGGTTATTATTCGCAGATAACGATAAAATAGTAATTGGCACCGGTGGAAGTGACTTAACTCTCTACCATGATGGTACAAATTCATATATCACTAACGGAACTGGAGCATTAAAAATTGCTACAGAAACTAGTGGTATAGCAGTAACAATAGGACATACAACCTCAGAAACAACCGTAGCAGATAATTTAACCGTCACAGGTAATATGAGTATAGGCGGTAACTTTGATGTTACCGGTACAATAGATTTTAGTGATTCGGCAATTACTAATGCCGGAGATATTCAATTAGATTCAATCACAGGAGATGCAGATACAAATACAGCAATCACCTTTAGTGGCTCAGATGTTATAACCATATCGGCCGCGGGCGCGAACCAAGTAACATTTACTGATGGAGCTATTGTTCCTTCAACAGATAGTGATATAGACTTAGGTACAAGTTCGGTAGAATTTAAAGATGCATTCTTTGATGGTACAGTAACCTCGGATGCTTTTGCAGGACCTTTAACAGGTAATGTTACAGGAAATGCTGATACTGCTACAACATTAGCAACGGCAAGAACTATCGGTGGTGTATCATTTGATGGATCAGCAGATATTGCAGTAACTTTAGCAGCAACGGCCACAGCATTAGCAACAGCAAGAACAATTGGTGGAACTTCTTTCGATGGTACAGCGAATATTGTACCAGGAACAGCAACAGCACTAGCTACAGGAAGAACAATAGGTATGACAGGAGATGTTGTTTGGACATCACCTTCATTTGATGGTAGTGGAAACGTAACCGCTGCAGCTACAATACAAGCAGGATCAGTAGAAAATTCCATGATGGCAGACGATGCTATTGATAGTGCAGAAATTGCAGATGGAGCTATTGATTTAGCTCACATGTCTGCTAACTCAATTGACTCAAGTCAATATGTTGATGGTTCAATTGATACTATTCATATAGCCGATGATCAAATTACGGCAGACAAACTAGCTAATACGGCAGTAACAGCAGCTTCTTATGGTAGCTCAACTGCAATCCCAGTAGTAACTATTGATGCTCAAGGACGTGTAACTGCAGCTAGTACAGCGGCAATAAGTTCTTCACTAACAGTTGGTGCAGATTCTGGTTCAGATGATGTAGTAACAGTTGGCACCGATACATTAGATTTTGTTGGTACTGCCAATGAAATAGAAACAACAGTTTCAAATAATCAAATTCAAATAGGACTTCCTAATAATGTAACAATTGCAGGAAACCTAACGGTTAGTGGAGATACCACGACCGTAAATACAGCAACCCTGGCGGTAGAAGATCCTTTAGTATCCTTAGCCACAGGAAATAATTCTGCAGATGCAGTAGACATTGGACTATATGGTCTCTATGATACCTCAGGTTCACAAGACCTTTATGGAGGATTATTCAGAGATGCATCCGATTCAGGAAAATGGAAATTATTTAAAGACAATCAAGCAGCACCTACAACTACAGTTAATACATCCGGAACAGGATATGCGACTGGAACATTAGTAGCAAACCTTGAAGGTAACGTTACAGGTAACGTAACAGGAAATACATCCGGAACGGCAGCCACAGTCACAGGTGGAACACAAGCGGCAATTACAAGCGCAGCTAATCTAGTTACTGTAGGTACAATCGGAACAGGTGTATGGCAAGGTACAGCGATAGCAGGTGGATATATAGCTAATGATACTATTGACTCACAACATTATGCAGCAGCATCAATTGATAATGAACATTTAGCTGATGATGCAGTAGATAGTGATGAAATAGCAGCAGGTGCAATAGACCTGGCTCATATGTCAGCCAACTCAGTAGATAGTGCTCAGTATGTTGATGGAAGTATAGATGCAGAACATTTAGCACCAGCACAAACTAGCATTACTAGTGTCGGAACATTATCAAGTTTAGCAGTAAGCGGTAATCAAACAATTGGTGGAACATTAGGAGTTACAGGAGTTATAAGTCCTACAACTCATATTGATATGCCAGACAGCGCAAAGATTCTTTTAGGTACAAGTGATGATCTTGAAATTTACCATGATGGTTCTAATTCTTATATTAAAGATACTGGAACAGGCTCCTTAGTTTTAGCTTCTGGTGGTTTGTTTATACAAAATGCAGCTGCAAATGAAAATATGATAAGGGCTGTAGAAGATGGAGCAGTAACACTTTACTATGACAACGCAGCCAAATTAGATACAGTTTCTGGTGGTATAGATGTAACAGGTCAACTTGCAGTAAAAAGTGGTTCATCTGCTTACTCAGCACAAATTTCAAGATACGATGAAGATGATGGATTATTTCTCCATTCTGCAGCACAATCTAGTCATTATAATTGGATAATCCAAACACAAGAAAATGTGCACAAAGGATTTGAAATTGTTCCTTCCGCTAGTACAGGTGCAAGGGACTTTACTACCCCAGCTCTTGTAATCCTAGCTGACACTGGAAATGTGGGAATAGGAACTAGTAGCCCAGATGGAAAGTTATCTGTAACTAGCACAGGAGCTGCTAGTGAAGATGTTCTTTATTTAAAATCTGGTGCTGACAATACTAATGAATATTTAGGAATAGCTTTTGAAACTGCAATAGGTGGAAATGGTCCACACGCTGCAATTCGAGCTTATAATGGTCCTTCTTCAGCAAATGATGCATATCTATCACTTCTTACTACTACAGATGGTGGAACTCTCACACAAGGTTTAGTACAAGATCATTTAGGAAGAGTATTGATTGGAATTACTGAATCTGATTTCCATAATAATAATTTTCAAATAGAAGGAACAAGTGCAACTAATTCAAGTATGAGTTTATTTAGAAATTCAGCTAATGCAGTTGGACCATATATAAATTTTGGTAAATCAAGAGGTGCTTCAGTAAATTCAGATACAGTTGTTCAAGATGATGATAATCTTGGATCAATAATGTTTTATGCAGCAGATGGCACTGACAGAAATTCTTCCAGTGCATATATAACCGCCGCAATAGATGGAACACCTGGATCTAATGATACGCCGGGCAGACTTGTATTTGGAACAACTGCAGATGGTGGATCTGGTGCAACAGAAAGAATGCGTATTTCTTCTAATGGAAATGTAACCTTTGATTCATTTGCTTATGATGCAGCTGCTGACCAATTGAGTGTCAATAATGGTGGCCTTGTCTTAACTTCTGGATATGTAAGAAGTGGAGTTGCAGATATGAGGCTTGGAACTGCAAGTTCAGGAGTACAATTTACTATTGCTGATTCTGGTGGAAATATTGGTATAGGAACTGGATCTCCAGGTAGAACACTTCATGTATATAAAGCAGGAGATGGACAAACACCTGTTAGATTTTCAACAGGTAACTCCAATAGTAATTTAGAATTTTATAACGATTCTGGTGGTTGGGAATTACGATCAGATGAAAACTTTAGAATTGCTACAAGAAGGTCAGGTCAAGGTAATGGTGAAATTATATTTTACACCAATAGTAGTACAGAAAGATTCCGAATAGCAGCAGATGGTGGTATTGGAATAGGCGGAGCAAACTACGGAACTGATGGACAGGTATTAACCTCAACAGGTTCTGGTACACCTCCAGCATGGGAAGATGCATCTGGCGGTGGCGGTGGAGGAGTAACCGGTAAAGTAGAAGGAACAAACTTTACTAATTCAATGATCGTAGGCCATACAACAACAGGAACATTAAGTAATGCTCATTATAATACAGCCGTTGGTATTGGTGCAATGGATGCAATTACTTCTGGTGATGAGAATACTATGTATGGATATTCTGCTGGATCTAAGATTACTTCAGGAAGTCAAAATCATGGGTTTGGAAGTATGGCTTTATATGAGACTACTACACAAGCAAATAATTCAGCGTTTGGAGAAAATGCTCTAATGAATAATGCTGCAGCAGACAATTCAGCGTTTGGTGCATATGCATTAGACGCTAATACAACAGGTTCTGGTAATGTTGCAGTTGGTAAGAATGCTTTAGGTGCTAATGTAGCAGGCGGAAATATAACTGCTGTCGGTACTAATGCTATGCATCATTTTGCAGCTTCTGGTGATAATAGAAACACGGCTATTGGTCATGGAGCTTTATATACTTTTAATGGTAATCCAGGATTCTGTACTGCAGTGGGTGAATATGCTGGTTATAGTTTATCAGGTACATCAGTTGGTTATAATACTTTTATAGGAGCACACGCTGGATATCAACTTGGTGCAGACAGTCAATCAAATACTGCGGTTGGAGCTAGAGCAATGCAAGGTGGTGCTGGTGGTGGAACAGGAAATACTGCGGTTGGAATGGATGCAGCGTATTCAATTACTTCTGCAGATTATGTTACTGCAGTAGGAAATAATGCAGTTAATGCAAACCAAACAAATCATTACCTGACTGGAATTGGATATAATTCTTTAAGATATGTAACTTCTGGTAATGATGCATGTGCAGTTGGTGCTAATACTTTATCTAGTTCTTCTCATACGGCTGCAAGTGGAAATCACGCATTTGGATATCACTGTTTTCATGGATTAACTACAGGTGGAGATGGTAATATTGCAATAGGAAGACAAGCTGGTAGTTCTCAGACTACTGAAGATCAAAGTGTATATATAGGTAAATCT
>VTLG01002227.1_pt1 | contig 49476 bp, 79 predicted proteins | sample 4694571 | NCBI WGS metagenome assembly VTLG01 (sample SAMN12604809, study PRJNA352737) | marine metagenome | biome: ENVO:00000447; feature: ENVO:00000209|ENVO:00000569|ENVO:01000036; material: ENVO:00002151; isolation source: viral sequences binned using virsorter ... | reverse complement strand
GTTACCTTTTCCACGCAGTATTGAATTGTATAATTTACCCATCTCTACTGTTTTTTCTCTTGCTTTAATGAGCATTTCATCTGTTATTTTAACCTCAATCACGCTTCATACCTCGCTGTTCTGTACAGCAACTCACAGTGTACAACACCATGCCATCCAGATAGTTTATTCTTTACTACATTCAAGTGTCGTTGTGTATCTTCTTCTTCTTGACCATCTACTACAGGATTTTTAGCAATCAAAACCATTAAGTCAGCTTCTGCAGCTTTACCTGTACGAGAACCTTCCATCATAGACTGATTAAGAAGAACTTTACCCTCTGCATCAGCAGATAACTGAGACATATAAAACATAGCGCAACTATGTTCCTTGGCTATTTGTCTAGCATACACTGCATTGGCTTTTAGAGCCTCGTCAGGACGTGCAAAGCCACCTGTCCTAGCAAACTTATCTCCCATGTCTAAAACCACTATATCAGGCTTATACGACTTGCAAATGCTTTCTACCCAATCCATGTCACGACCTGTTGCATCTTTAATTTTAATGCGTTCTTTAACAGGTGCATACAAATCACGTGCTTTAGAAGGATTCTTTTTTATTTGCATCATATCCATGCCAGTTGCCGCAGTAAGATACCGTGCCGCAACACGGTGATAACCTTCTTCATTACATAGTATAATACAATTAGCACCTTGATGGGCAAAACCTTTAGGTGATGCTATCAAACTTGCATGAAAAGATGTCTTACCTGTATTAGGTCTAGCTCCTATTTCTATAAGATGTCCAGAGTTTACCCCTTCAATCTTTCTGCATAAACTAGGTATATTAAATGTCCAACGTGCTTCTAAGTCGTTGCGTGATAGTAGCGTGTCAATATCAATATCATCCCATTGTATATTTAGGTTAGGTGTAAAATCATCTGCATATTGTTCTAGTATATTACGTAGTGGTTCAAGATTTGATTTTTCACCGTTAACATAATCAAAACCTAGATTAGCAATGTCTTCACCAATAACCTGCTGAAATAACTTTGACAAAACTTCTTGTGCAATATCAGAACCAAGAGGTTGTTCTTTTTTTATTTGTACAAACAAACTACCATATGCTTGTTTCTGTGCAGTTGTTAACGTAGGATTACCTGATATAAACAACGCTTCAATTTCATCTGGGGTAACATCACGTTCATATGTACGCATAGCTTTATCAAGTGTTGATTTAATTTTACGTACATCTTTACTAAATAATCTATCTGGGCATTTTGCTCCACGATGATTATCATAAAAGTCTTTTGTCATAAGACTTCGTATTAAAGCTAACTCCATTATTGTTCTCCAATTTTTATTAGGTTTTCTATGTCAGTTTTATTCTGGTATTTTAAATCGTCATTTAAACGCAGCACACGGACATTTTTTACATATCCTCGCATCTCCTTTGCTACGTTTAATGTTTTTGGTAAAGCATCAGGGTCAAGTGCTATTACAGCCGTTGAGAACTGTGTAAGATAATCTCTCTGTGTAGGCAGGAGAGAAGTACCTAACAGAGCGACCCCAACAAAATTGCCAAGTGTACCCACAACACTGGCACTTACACAGTCCTCAACAACAACTGCAGTATCCCCAAAACCAAACGAAAATGGGATACCGCTATTTCCATATCTCTTCCATTTAGGCAGAGAGGCTGTTAATGCCCTACCAGAAGCATCAACTATTTTACCTTGGTCAGAGATAGGAAAAACTAATCTATTCTCCTTTACATCAAATAATAAATCCATTGCCAGAGATAATAAACCCCATTTATGCAAAAAGTCAAGTGCTAATTTTTTGTCATTAACTTTTACGCACGAATCAGGTAAAAAAAAGTCATTACTAATTACCTTTTTTTGATTAAAAGCACTTTTTATATCATCCACAGACATTTTAACTTTATTTCTACCACTAACTGTACAAGAAACTTTGTAACAATTCCATACAATTCTTCCCATATTATTAGTTATAGAAAAAGTATTTACACCTTTACAAACAGGACAGTTCATTCTCTTACTATGTCCTACAGGTAAATTTAAATCACTTATAATATCACTTATAATGTTATTATACATAATATATATTATCACTCTTTGTGTTCGGCACTTAAAATGCTTGTACCTGCATTTTTTCGTTTTGTCAAGGCATAATCTGCACTCGCCAGTGTATTTTTCATGTATGGTTTTACAGATTGTGGATTAGAATGTCCTGTAACAGACATAATTTGTGCCATACCGACCCCTGCCTCTACCATTTCTGTTGTACCAGTTCTACGCAAGTCAGATAAACGCAATTCTTTTGGAAGAGCTGCCTTGTCCATTAAATTTCTGGCATGTAATGGTAGTTTGTACAATGAATACGGTACATACTTACCTTTTATGGGTTTAGGTCTTGGTGCAACATACTCTTGAAACCCAAACTCATCATTTTGTTGTACAAGCATATCAAATAAGTCGTCTTCTATAGGTAAATGAACATCTGCTCTACGTTTTGATTGTTCTATATGAACAACACGTTCATTAAAATCTATATTCTCAAATTTCAGGACACGCATATCGCCAAGACGTTGACACCATTCGTATGCCATGTGTGCGATAAGACCTATATTACGGCTGTTATAATCGCTGTAGGCGGTGTTTAAAAACTTTTTGATATATTCCCTACTCCAGACTACTTTACGTGGCTGTACGGTTCTCCTACGCACGGTAGAGAATGGATTTACGTTACATATCTCCATTCGCACACCGTGATTAAAGATTATTCTAGCAACAGCCATAGTGTGATTAGCAGTAGTAATACCTCTATCACACCATTGGTTGTATGCTAGTTTAGCCAAGCGAGTAGTCAGGTTACTTACTTTGATATCAAAAAAATTAATACCACTAACAGTAGTGTCAAGAAATTGACGAGCATAATAGTTATACTGTTTAGCAGATTCATCTCTCAAGTTATTGAAATCATAGGAAGAAAAGTAATCTTGTACTAGCTTTGACAGTTTCATTAAACTATTACTCCTATACTATTTTTGTTTGTGTGTATAACACCATCATATAATGTTGCTATTTCAACACCTAATTCTTTTTGTTTCTTAGTTGTTTTCATAGTATACAAAACTGTAGTACCATCCTTTTTAGTACTTAATGAGCCTGTTTTACTATCGTAGTATTTAAACGTATTAGTTGTAGTGTCTAATACTATTATGTCAATAAGACCTGTACAACTTACGTTTTTATATACTTCATATCCTTCTTTTAAGAATTGGGTGCATAACTCCATTTCAGTTATGTCACCCTTTCTCTTAGCAGAAAAACCTTTAACACCATTAGCTTCTTGCATTACGCAGCCACCAACTCTTTGAATGGCTTGCTCTCAATCCACTGTGAGACTTCATGCTCACGTTGGAACATCGAGATAGCTTGTGTGTCATTACCTGTATTGCGTAGACTAAAACCATTACGTTCATCAGCATAAGATGCGTAGTTTGTGAAAGCAGAGTACAATGCAAATACATTACGACCACGAACACTTACCTCTTGGTTGTACAAACCAAACATCTTTTCTGCCTTGCGGTCAGATTTCATAATGCTTTCAAGTAATTCTTTTACATTAACAGAGCTAGTGTCGATGTTAGCCCACTCTTGTAGACGTTCTGTCTGAAGATAAAAATTCTGACGTGAACTACGTAGGTCAGATATAAATCTATCCATGCTGAAGTTAGAAGTGTTCTTGCGTCTAACTTTATCATGCTCACCTCTAATCATACCATTTGTACAAAAGAAATCTATTGCACCAAAAAATACCATGTTAGAACATGAACCATCAATACCATGCAAAGCAATAACACGTTGTGATACTTTTGTGCTATGCTTATCTGTATCAATACGAGATGTTACATTAGGAAGTGTAATGTCCATCATAGCCCACGCATTACGTCTAGCACTTCTCCATGATACTTTTGCATCTGCAATATCACTAGGCTCTAAGTTTTCCAGCATAGTTTTCTGCACACCTGTAAAAAAATCAGTATGTGATGCACAATTAAAGCTATCACCAACGACACCTAAGTATTCACGTGTCTCACTATTAATGACATACTTTTTGTCATGCACTAAGGTAGGTTGAAAAAGTACATTAAAATGTAGGTTAGTTGGAATATCTGAAATAAGGTCTGTAGTAAAATCTAAAGGCATAGTTTATCTCCTTTGCTGCCGTCAATTGATAATGTGTTGTATCAGTTGTTTTTTAAAAAGTCAAGTTGAAATGTCACTGAGTAACAAATATTGTAGAAATATTATCAGGACATTTATTTAACCTACTACGTTTAAAGATATAAGAATTAAATAAAGTTAAATCAGCATCAACATCATCTGATTCTTTAATAAATACTTTTATCAAATCATTATTTTTAAACATTTTAGGGTATTCTTTTTTCTTATCTCTAATCTGTAATTCGACATTTTTTATTGTATCAGCCGTAAAATACAGTATAATGGGAGATTTTTCATTGGTAGTTCTAGTATTGTAGTAATAATACATTATTCATGCTGTCCTTTCATCCATTGTGGCATATCTCTACCTTTATTGTATCGTGCAAAACTCATTTTATCTACCCTATAAAAGGCACGATAGGCTTCTATTGGGTATTCTTCATCTGTCTTACAGTCATCGTGTCCACTAAAGCATTGTGGGTGTGGTGTCATATCACCCTCTGGTATTAGATTAATACCTTTGAACAAGGTAAAGTGATGTTTATTTGCACCATGAACTTTACCATATCTATATGTGTATTCGTTCAGCATACTACGATATAACAACCAAGCAAAAGCATAGTTAGCTTTGTTCTCCATTGCCCACAACGTACATGGGTGCTTTTGGTGTACAGGTTTGTACAAATTATGTTCGGCCGCATACTCTGGTGCATGATGCCATAGGCTAGTGCATAGCATCTGTGCTTCTTCCAATGGCATCTTCACAATGTGTTGGTCACATAGTGATTTAGCTATGCCTTCTACATCTTCTTCTATAATAAATCTATTCATGCTCATCTCCATCATCTGGGGATATGACTTGAAGTCTAACGATGTCATACTCCCTGAATATATTATCAACGTCTTTAATACTGTCAGCGTGTACATATAACTCCACATCAAAGTCCAGACCGACAGTCTGTCCTGACAAGTCAATTCTGTATCTATTCATGCTCTCCCCCTCTTCCTCTGCCAAGTCCACCAAAGTATTGTGGTCTACGCTTGGCGGTTTCAAATGTACCAACAGTAATGAATATCCCTGCTAGTAATACCGCATGTAAGATAGCACTAATTCCAAAAGCTAGGAAAGAACCTAGATACAAGCTGAATATAATGCACCACATCCACGCTAATATCTGCATCACCATGTGTCTGGTATTGACATCAGGTATATTAGACAATGGATTTTTGGTGCTATCCATAATTAAGTTATATATTTTTATCATAAGAATTTATCTCCAAATGCTATTAAGGTTAAGTAAAATGCAAAGGCAAACACAGACATGATAACAAACCTAAGTACGTTATCCATGAATGGGTCTGTCATCTCATCTTTGTTCATCCAAAATGTTAATATTGCTTTAATCCATTCAATCATCTTGAGTCTCCTGCATGTCTGAATATAGTGTCATGCCAAAGTCGTAACCTTGCTTGTAGTAGTAGCGTGTTTGTTTTTCATCTCTTCTACCATGCAAGCAAGCATCTGCTACCCCATCTTTAAATGCTTTTAAATCTAATTCGTTTAATCTTTCATTCATCTCTCACATCTCCAATAAATGTAATTGTAATCGTACCATCCATGTCAAAACGATATTTGTATTTACATGGACACTTCTTTAACCAAGCAAATAATTTATCAAGTGTTTCACTATCCATAATTTAACTCCTTAATCTGTTTTCATTAACATACACTCTTAGATGGGTAGACAGAGCAATAGGCTGTCCTCTTTCATATTTGCGCCAATTAGCTTTTGCCTCGTCATTCATATGCTGACCTTTGACTACTATATTGTATCGGTCTTTGTTAAGATACGTTTTTAGTTGTTTTACAAATGCTCGACCCTCTTCGTCATTAGGAATCTCCGCAAACTGGTAGCGACTTAAATTTAGTTTTCTAGTCATTATTTAATACCTTTCAATATATGTGCTATCACGTCAACTGTAAAGCCATTGCCTAGCATCTTGTATCGTTGCGTGTTGGACACATGGTTAGTGTAGTTGTCTGGCAATGTCTGTAATCTCTCGCACTCAAGTGGTGTCAGCTTGCGCCATTGTAACTCCGACACATCCACTGCTACATTATCTTTCTGTACTGTAGTCAAACTATTGGTTTTGCCATCCATGCGTACCTCTAGTCGTTGCTCTGTCATACCTTTGACACTATGCTTGTGGTCTTGTCTGACACCATCGACTGTGTACCTACCTCGCCATGCACCACATAATATCTTAGGCTCTCTGTGTCCACCACCCATCGTAGTAAGTGTAGGTGCTTTGCCTGATGGGTGATACACTCGCTTGATACTGTCGTTACCTTTAATGTCAGCATCCCCAACATGGCACAAGCCATCACTGCTGAACACTAACTGTCTGCGATGCTTGGTAAAGTATGTCTTGAGATTGCCGCCCTTGAAGTAGTTGGCATCCAAGCAATGTGATTTGTCTCTGTCAGCAAAACCATGCTCTAGTATATCTTGCAGAACAATACCCTTGTCATCAGGTTGTGTGACATTGGGTATGTTAGTCCAATACAATCTGTATCTATTCTGTGCAGACATTAGCCTACTGTTGATAGCAATAGGCTTGACACCTAGTGCATCAGAGATAACGTCCTGATACTCTTGCTTCATGCGTACATTCTCAAGCAAGAAATATGTGGGCTTTAACTCCCTGAGTAGTCTGACATACTCCCAGAATAGTTTGCTACGAGGGTCATCAAAGTTCAACTGCTTACCTGCAAAGCTAAAGCCTTGACATGGTGAGCCACCTACAAGTAGGTCAATTTTTATTGGGTCTATGCCTCTTTTTGAACTCCACCAAATACCATTTTCGGTATGTAAGTTAGAGACATCCCCCACTTGTACAATGTCAGGATAGTTTTTCATTGCTACCTTGATAGCATACTTGTCTATCTCTGACGCATAGTATCTGGTAACTGGGATGCGTAGCTTGTCTAATGCTACACGTGTGCAAGCACTCCCATCAAATAAACTTAGTACATTCATGCTGTATTCTCCTTGTGGTCTTTGCCAAAATACTTACGTGCTACATATTGGTCTATGGTAAACTTATCACCTGTAGATAGTTTCTGTATGATAAATATATTCTTTCTAGCACTAGTGTTAAACCCTATCAAAGAATGTTGCCCATCAGGAAAATCACCTATCTTGTTAGGGTCTACATCATACATATCTGCATACCTTGCTAGGTCATGCTCCTCTCTACTAACATCGCCCTTTTTTAAAAGTGTAACTTTAAACTCCGCATCTACAGGACTAAACTTGCAGTTACCTACTGTTGCAGTATAGTTACTGTCAAATAGTTCTAGTACCTTGTTCAATTCTACTCTCAGCTTTTGTGCCTCTTGTCTATCCATGATTTACCCTCCGTATTAGTTTACGTTCACTCTTTAAACGCTTGTGGTTATTTGTATTGTTATTAGTCTTCTTGAGTTTGCGAACCCTTACTTTCAGTATCCCATTGCTCAAGTATTCTATCTGCGTGTAGTCTCGCATTTTTATCTCCCTTCTTTTTATTAGGCAAGACAGTTGCTCTGCGTCTGTTTTGTAGCATAGCTTTTGCTATTGGATTTATACGATTTACTTTTCTCAATTCCATGTCTCCTAAAATAACAAGTGTAGCATGAGTACCCCACTATAGCTTCTTTTGTGATGGCATCGCCATTGCAGCTTGGAGTGCTACACTTGGGATAGTCTACAAAAATAGTCATTACTAATTACTTTTTTTCTTAGCAATAACGTGCGCCTGACATACCGCATCAATCAAACCCTCTTCTGTACCACGTTTAATCAGACGTTTAAATGTCTCCCATGATACAGGTGTTATGTCTGACTGCTTACAGTCATCTACATGGTTATTCCATGCAATAAGTCTTTCGTTACTGAATGTCATTTTACTCTCCTTCTGTCACTAAGTGACATTTAAATTGCCCAAACACTAGGCAGATTATCAATAATACCCATAGTCACATTAGGTGACGTATGAATTGGTTCACCTTCACGCATGAAGGTATCGTTCTTGTAGGGGTTGTAGGTCACTTGTCTTGCACCATCTACCCACATCGCACACGGATTTTGCCATGCATAATAGCCTGTAATAAATGCGTGTACATTCTTTCTGCCTTCACGTCTGGCACGTTCTTGCCCAGACTTGCGTACAGAAAACTTGCAGTCACGTAACGTAATAGCACCACGATGGTCTACCACTCTACCTGTCTTAGCGTCTTGTATAGAGTATTTCTTCTTATGTAAATTCCAATATACACGAACACGTGTTTCATTTATAGATTTCATATCTTAACTCTCCCCTCTTCGTCAATTAATATTGATTGCACGTTTACACGAAATCCTTCGTTGCGTAACTCTTGTGCTAGTTCACTTGCCTCTGCAAGCGATTCAGTATGCTCATGGCACTTCCACTCTGAACTGTTTGCATACGCATAATTTATTAAAAATAATTCAGTCATTCACACTCCTCCAATACATCAAAAAAATTTAATTCATCACTACGTTTAACTCGTTTAGCCCAAGCATTTTCATAGGCACGGTCTTCATCTACTAAAAAATTCTGGTTCATTAGCGTAATTAATTTATCCTTATCTCTCTCGTCTAACGATAATAAATGACTAACCATAACCTTATTGCTCAAAACAAAATTAACTAAAGTTTTATAATCCATTTTAACTCTCCCATTATCCTGCCATCTTAACAAAACCAGACAGTATATGCTTAGACAATACCGCCTCACGTTGAGCCTTGTTATGTTTAGCCTGATGTTTAAAACGTAAACCGACTATGTGCGTATCACGTCCATGAATAGGTGTGTAGTCGTGTTTATCCCCATCATAAACAGGCAACGTAAACTTACCAATCGTGTATTCTGTAGGTAAATCCCTATTGCGTGGTGTGTCAAACACCACCGCCAAAGGCATACCGTTGGCAATAGCAGTCTCCGCTTTAGACACGTCATGGTCAGTTACTGAATACACTTTGTGATAATGAACATCACGATGCCTATCAAAATGTTTAGTATAATCATAAGGTATGATATCACCATTAGATGTCCTCGCACAAAGATGATAAACTAAATTACTAAAACACGTACCCCAATCACCCATATGACAGATAACTTTCTCCCAGATAATGTCAGACGATATATTGAGCCTACACGTCATGGCTATACCGTCACGAATACACTTGTCAGATTTTAACTCAATATATCTTAATGCAACCGCCAGAAATAGTGTTGGGTCATCTGCAAGCATACGTTTACGTCCTAACATGGCACGTTGTTTCCCATCTAAATAGGCAGGATTACCACCAAATTGTATAACACACGATTGCTTACACGAAGTCGTTGCATTGGTACACACATCAATAATATTGGATAAATCATCCTCTAGCCTACCCAAAGTGTATGGCGATATAGATATGCCAATACTGTATATACCTAACTCTTTTGCAGTCTTAGCAAGTTTGACTTGCCCTTTTGATTCAGTCAGAAACTTAGTAAACCCATAAAGTCTACATATCTGTTCCAACTGTCTGAGGTTCATGTCAAGAACACGAACCCCATTAAAAGTTTTAGAACTAATATCCCAAATCTGCGATTGTAGGATAGTGTTGATATCTATTTTAGACATATTGAATACCTTTCATAAAAGTTTTACTGGTAAAAGTTTTTAGCGTTGAACCTGAACAAGCCCTTGTTTGATAGGCACATAAGTATTAACACGTGTTTTACCATTGCGTTGATACATAGGAAATGATGAATACCAATTACCCACATTACCTTTGTAAGGAATATAAAAATTACCCACATTAACACGTAGCATAGGTTCACCAGACTTACCACCTGTACCTAGTCTAACAAAATAACCCTTATGTCCTTTTTCACCACAAGAGCGACATATAGTAGGTTTTCTCTTTTGGAATTTTAGTTTAGCCATTGTATATAATACGTTAGCAATACCATAGTTAGTAATAGTAATTTTTTCCATGACTTTCTCTCCTTGTCATAAAAGTTTTACCAGTAAAAGTTTTTTTAAGTATGTAAGAATACTGGCTCTCCCCACATTCTTTATTTATACAACAAAATGAGTTCGCTGTCAATATACCCATTAGTCAGGTATACCGTCAAGAAATTGTTGTAGTCGTAAGTCAAAGGACTGTTCATCACATACCTTTTTCATATTTTCTGCTTGCATATTTAACAAGCCAATGCGTAACGTATCACGATACGTTATATCAAAAGCACTCTCACCACTAGGCACATAATGTCTGCTATGTGACTTGGTATCCTTTGCTTTCATCGTGGGCTTTTTATTATCCCATGCTAAATATATGTCTTTCATTTTATCTCCAAAAAGTTTTACTGGTAAAAGTTTTTTTACATATTCTCTGGATAATTCTCCAGTATATATATTATACCCCATATTAAATTCGCTGTCAATATAGGCATCCGTACCCCACACCCCACACCCCATCTGATAGTACCACCGCACCATCACCACTGCCCCCCATGCCCCATGTTTATGATAGTAGGGCTTCGCAGCTGAAAGGCAAAATTTAGACAAAAAAATACCTAGCCTAAACTGAATTAGACTAGGTAAAAAGTTTTACTGGTAAAAGTATTTACGACGCATTTGCAAGCTTATTGACCATCGCTTGATTTTCTAATAATGCTCTTACTGCCTTAGCATCTACTAACGAGTATTGTTCTTCAGCAAATTTCAAACTATTTAAAATGATGTATGCTAATTGCTCATTTGTCAAAGTGCTACCTTTTTTACTCAAACCCTCATTTACTGCTCTTAAAAATTTATTGGTAACAACAAAGCTTTTATCACTAGGCTTTTTACTCGTTTTTTTAGTACCCGTTTTTACCTTGCTACCTGCCTTAGTAAGAGTCGTTTTTTGTAAAGACATATTCTTGCAAATAGTGCCGATAGTATTACCACCAATTTTAGCGACTAGTGCTAATAATTTTTTATCGGTATAACTTGCAAGCTTGGTAGCCCGTGAAATATCTTGTTCTGGTATAATCCAATTACCTTGTTCATCTCTAAAACCATGTTTTTGGTCATAGGTTAATAACATTTTTTGCTTACCTTTTACACCTTTTTGTTGTTCAGAATAGGCTACACGCAATCTAACCCTTTGTAAAAATGGTTTATAAACACTCTCATAATTATTAGAAAATGAGTTATTTACTTCATTTTCAAGAGTAACAACTGCATCGTATAAATCTTTAATTGTTGTTGTATCATTAGTCATGGTATTAATTCCTTATATAAAAGTTAAAATATAAGCGTGTGAAAACATCGCTTACTATTAGAGTATACTAATTTCAAATATAATACAAGCCTAAAAAGCATATATACCTAAAAAAAGTTTTACTGGTAAAAGTTTTTGAATGTTAGTCTAGACTAACTTTATTAGCCTACACTCCATCAGCCGATGATAGTATTAGCAGCAACTAATCTTGTACACCCGTACTAATGTTTTTTGTGTTATCGTAAAATGTTAGTCTTGACTAACTTTATTAATCGTCAATAAATCTGATATCTATTGACGTTTAATCTATATATTCAGTTAGTTATTGATTTTATTAGGTTTTATTAAGTAAGATTATTATTTTATTTCAACAACTTGCCTAACCTTATGATAGAAACGGCAAACGAGCGACCCTGCATGAGCCACGGGGGGGTATACACGTAGTATACATGGAGAAATACACAGATTAGGTAAATTAAGTGTTAACCACAAGGGTAATAGAACATTTTGATATACCTATTAGTAGAAAATTAGTCTAAAAAACGATTAAAATAAGAATATTTTTCTTATATTGCATTTTAGGGCTTGACTAATCTTAAAATCCGTGGTATAATTATGCTATTATAGCAGTGAGGCACTATAAGTGTATATACACTAATAATATAAATACACTTATATGCTTTTATATTTTCTTTTTTAACTCACTTATAATGTAATCACCCTAAATGACCTGCTCTTCTTGTACTTACACTAAGAATAATGTCCTTGTAACGCTCTGCGGCTTGTGTGAAGCCAAAGCAATAGCTGAAAGAGTGCGTTGGTGGCAAGAAGGTAAGCAAAAATTACAGAAAAAGATTGACATTGAAAAAAAAATCAGTAAAACTATACACAGATGACGTACTTTCAGCTTTTTATGAGGCTGTTCGTACTAATACACTTGACCGCCTTCACATTCCTCACAGTGATGTATTCTACGTAAGACAGGCAGTTGAAGCATACTATGGAAAAAAGTTTTCATTGAAGCACGTAGAGGCTGCTATGAGAGCAGAAGGGTGGACAGATTAATGTTTACAACATTTGTAATGGCGTGTTCTATGTTAACAGGTCAATGTATTATTGCTGAAGATGATTGGGGTCCGTATTTTACAGAAGTGCAGTGTGAACAACGTGCATCTATGATGGTTCAAGATATATCAGAGGCATTAGGTACTCCTCATACCTATTCTTTTAAATGTGAGGAAGAAAAAGGTGTATAATGTCCGTAAAATATCGTGGTATTACCTTTCCGGGCTATAACAGACCAATAAAATCTAACCGTGCAGGTAAGAAAAAAATGGTTTTAGCTAAAAAAGGTGACAAAATAAAGCTAATACACTTTGGAGCAACTGGCTATGGACACAACTATAGCGCAGCGGCTCGTAAATCATTTAGAGCTAGACATAAATGCGATACAGCAACAGATATATTGTCTGCTCGTTACTGGGCTTGCCGTACTTTGTGGGGTGGAGCAGGTAAACCAAAACAATCTAGCCCATCATCAAGAAAAGGAAAATATTAAAATGGCACGAGCAGATTCAAGAAAAGCTAATAAGGAAAAAGCAGCTAAAACACAAAAAGAAATACTAGCAGCGTTAAAAAAATCATTTAGTTTAGATAATGATATAGTAAAATACATTACAAAATTATATTCCCCAACAGAATTAAAAAAATCTTTTGATGCTGGTAAATCTGCTACAACGAAAGTTGTTACTACTGCTACACAAGCATTAAAATCAGACAAACCGGGAACAACAAGAGCTAAAACACCTTCAGAATTTGACAAGTTGGCTGCTGAGTTAAAAGCTTCAGCAAAAACAAAACCTAAAATAAAAGGAACAACACGAGTTAATAAATCTACAGTTGTTGTTAGTTCTAAAGCAAAAGCTAAACCAAAACCTAATACTCCAGCTAAAAAAGAAGCTAAAAATTTTAATGTAGGTGTATCTAAAGGCGGTGTATCTTTTAATACAGCATTTGCACATTTTAGAAAAAAAGGTGCTAAAACTTTTACATGGAACGGTAAAAAGTATACAACCGAATTAAAAAAGAAGGGGAAGAAATAATGTCATCTGTTGGAAAACCTATGTCCACTTCTGATAAAGCAAATTTAATTGAAGCAGTTGCTATGCTCAACGATGGTAGTGATAAAACTACAGAATATGCTAAAGGTGAATTAAAAAGATTAAAAGAAAAGTATGGTAAAGAAATATTTGGTGCAGCAAGATTAGATGCTACAAATCAAATAAACAGACCCGGACCTTCTCCTGATTATAATCCTGTAATAATGAGAAGAGCAAAAGCTAAACCTAAAGGCATGTCAGATAGAAAAACTAAAATGAAGGACGGTGGCATGGCATATGGAAAAAGACATATGTATGTAGGGGGTGGTTCAGTTACAATGAACCCGGGTCTTAGAGCATTAAAAAAAGCGAGTCCTGAAGCATTTAAAAAAATAACTGGACAAAATGCGTAACTATAAAAAAGAATATGCTAACTACCACGCAAAACCTGCCCAGAAAAAACGCAGGGCATCTCGTAACGCTGCACGTAGCACCTTATCTAAAGGTGGTACAAATTTAAAAGGTAAAGATGTAGCACATCGCAATGGCAATCCAATGGACAACAGACGCTCTAATCTAGGAGTGCAACGTCCTTCACGCAATCGTTCTTTTTCAAGAACACGTACAGCAGGTAAAAGAAATAGGAGAGCATAGTGTCTCCACGTATACCAAGAAAAAAAGGTCAACCAGCTAAAAGTAAAAAACATAGTGACCTTTATACAGATGAAGACCCAAAGGGTACAATAAAAGGTTTAAAGTTTGCTACAGTAAAAGATGCAGAAGCATCTGTGCGTAAGATAAAAGCATCTAGCAGAAGTCACAACCATAAAACGCAAGCGGCTATCGCTATGGAACAAAGAGCGAGAGTTGCAGGTAAAATTGCTGCGGCGAATGTGTTTAGAAGATTTATAGAGCAACAGAAAAAGAAGACAAAAAAACGTGCATCCAGTAGAAGCTGATATACGTAAATGGTCACACGATTTTCTTGAGATACCAAACGTAAAACTAAATGGATTACCACCATGCCCTTACGCTAGAAAAGCATGGGCAGAAAATAAAGTAACCTTTAGTATTAATACAGGTTTGGAAGGATTACGTGAAGCGATAGAAGAATTTGATACACATGACTATGATATAGTAGTGTGGGCATCCGAAGAATTACCAGACATGAATTATCTTGACGGATATTGTGATGGTATAAACGAAGCGTTATCAATTGCAGGTAAAGATATGCACTTGATGGTGTTTCACCCTGACTTTGATGCAAGTGATGCTGGTCTTGATTTTTTAGAAGACAATGGTGTTACGAGTGATGAGTTAGAATACTGTATGGTTTTCATACAGCTTTTATCAGTGCTGGATGATGCGGCACTAAGTTTAGAAAAGTCAGGGTACTATAAACATTTCCCTGATGCAACATATGAAGCATTAGTCTTAGATAGAAGGAGATTAAGAAATGGCGATGGGTAAAACTAAAGTTGCTAAAAAGAAAATGATGCGTGGCGGTGCTATGCCAAAAAAGATGCGTGGTGGCGGCAAAATGAAAATGGCTAGAGGTGGTAAGCCTAAAATGCGTGGTGGCGGTATGGGTATGACCATGATGAAGAAAAAGAAGTAATGCCACAATTAGATAAAGTCAAATATACAAATGCAGTTGTTCCATTAGGAACAGGTGCAACAACTATATATACATGTCCTACTAATTTTACGGCAGTTGTGCAGTTACTCGCTTTTTCAAATAAGGATACATCAGATAGAACATTTGATTTATCCTATACACCATCTGGCGGTGCTGCACAACAAATATTAGATGCATTTAGTGTGGCAGTAGCTACTAACATAGTATACGTATTTGATGACGGTAAACCTTTTTTTATGAACGCAGGAGATGTTTTGTCAGGTGTAGGTTCATCTGCAAGTCAAATTATTGCACTAGCATCTATAGAAGAATATTATGACCCAAGTAGGTAAATTAACATGGCAAAAAATAAATCAAAAGTAAATCAAGCAGGTAATTATACAAAACCAACGATGCGAAAAAATTTATTCAACAGAATAAAAGCTGGAACAAAAGGTGGTGGTGCAGGTCAATGGTCTGCTAGAAAAGCACAGATGTTAGCCAAACAATATAAAGCTAAAGGTGGTGGATACAGGTGATACATGTATTCGTATTGTATGTTTTTTTAGGTGTGGGTGAAGATAAAAAACTCATAAGTAAAGACATGTACTTTAAAAATTTAAAAGAGTGTACATGGTATGCTAAGACATTTGAAGAACAAAAAAACAAAATAGCATCTTATTGTTTACCAACTAGAGTTAATAAGGAGATGAAACCAATATACTAGCTATCATAAAAGGAGAGAGTTGTGTTAGCAGAATTAGCCGCAGCAAATGCCGCTTTTGCGGTTATAAAACAAACTTTAAAAAACGGAAAAGAGATTGTTGATGCAGGAGACAGTATTTTTAAGTTTGTAGAAGCTAAAGAGGACTTACGGCATAAAGGTGAAAAGAAAAGAAATAGTTTTTGGGGTGATAAAGGTGGGTCAGAACTAGAAGAGTTTATGGCACTTGAAAAGATTCGTGAAGAAGAAGAGTGGATAAGAGAATATATGATATGGGCTGGTCGTCCGGGATTGTGGCAAGATTGGCAAACATTTCAAGCAAAGGCTAGAAAAGAAAGACTCAGAAAGATAGCAGAGGCTGAAAGACGTAAGAAAGAATTAATAGATGCTATATTAATAGGTACATTAATTTTAGTATGCGTTGGTGGTCTGGTAGGTATAGTCTGGTGGGTTGCATTTTTAAAAGGCATGTAATATGGCATTAGCAAAATCACAACAAAGTTTAAAATCATGGACAAAGCAAAAGTGGAGAACTAAAAGTGGGAAGAAATCCAGTGAAACTGGAGAACGGTATTTACCGTCAGCAGCTATCAAAGCCCTCTCGCCCCAAGAGTATGCGGCTACCACGAAAGCTAAACGAAAAGGAAAAAAAGCTGGTCGTCAGTTTGTATCCCAGCCCAAAAGCATAGCCAAAAAAACTGCGAGGTTTAGACGTGTTTAATATGCTCATAGGACCTGTAGCAGATTTAGCTGGTACATGGTTAAAAGGTAAAGTAGAAGAAAAGAAAGCACAGTCAGCTACCAAGGTTGCTAAAGCACAAGCTGAAGCTGTAGTGATGCAGAAAAAAGCTACAGGTGAGATTGATTGGGATTTGGAGATGGCAAAGGGTAGCCAATCATCGTGGAAGGACGAGTGGTTGGTGATTTTATTTAGCATACCGCTTATACTGGCGTTCATCCCCGGAATGGAAGAGGTAGTAGCAAATGGCTTTGCCCAGTTGGAATCAATGCCACAATGGTATCAATATAGCCTTGGGGTTATTGTTGCCGCTAGTTTCGGTGTCCGTTCTGCTACAAAGTTGTTTGGGAGAAAATAATGGCGGCAGAAACAATATTAAAGTACAAGATAGTACCACGCTTAATGATGCTTGTTATGACAATCATGTATATAAGAGTTATAGAGTGGGGGATGTCATTAGACGATTTGACGACACAGCAAAGTGCGATGATAAGCGTAGTCTCAGGTGCGATGACAGGGGCATTTGCAGTGTGGTTAGGGTCGGAGACTAAGAAATGAAATATGAACGTCAGCAATTTATAGATAAACTAATCCAAGGAGAGGGTCTAGTTCTAACTGTTTATCAAGATACACTAGGCATTGACACAATTGGAATAGGAAGAAACCTAAAAGACCGTGGTATAAGTAAAGAGGAACTTGACCATATGGACATCCCAAATATGGATGCGATATACGAACATGGTATAACAGAAGAAGATGCGGTCTATTTAGCAACGAATGACGTGCAGATAGTCGAGAGAGAACTATGTCAAGCGCACTCTTGCGTGGATAGCCTAGACGCTGTACGTCAGCTAGTATTGATGGACATGGCATTTAACATGGGAGTGCCAAGATTAAAAAAGTTTAAGAAAATGTGGGCGGCTGTATATGATAATGACTTTGCTACCGCAGCAAAAGAAATGTTGGATAGCAGGTGGGCAAGGCAGGTAAAAGGACGTAGCACACGTTTGGCTCACGCTATGGCTACTGGAGAGATGGCATGACACGACAGTTAAATGAAAGACAGCAGAAGTTTCTTAATGTGTTGTTTGAAGAAGCAGGTGGTGATGTTGTACAGGCAAAGAAGATTGCTGGATACGCAGATAACACACCAACAACTTCTATTGTCAAAGGTTTGAAAGACGAGATACTAGAAGCTACATCTATGTACATGGCACGTAACGCACCAAAAGCGGCTATGGCTATGACAGGTGCATTGTATGACCCTACAGAACTTGGCATACGTGATAAGATGTCAGCGGCAAAAGAATTACTAGACCGTACAGGTTTAGTGAAAACAGAGAAAATGCAGGTAGAAGCAAGTGGTGGTGTTATGCTTATGCCACCTAAAGCAGTTGTAGAAGACGATGCCTAAAATTTTAAATAGATTAGTTTCTCAACTTCAAACTAAAGGTGTACCTAAAAAATCCGCATATGCTATCGCTACTAAAAAATTACAAGAAAGTGGTAATCTTAAAAAGGGAACAATTAAAGCGACTAAAAAAGGTACTCGCAGAGGAAATATGACACCTGCACAAAGAGCAAAACAACGAGCATCAAAGTTATCTGGTAAGCCTGTTAGTGCTTATAAATATAATGCAAAAACAAATAGAGCAACAATAAGATAATGACACGTAGTATAGGCAAGTGGAAACTTCCACAACCAACAGATATAAAAGAAGAGAACGAATGGGTACGAATACCACGCATAGCACGTACCGTACCTTTTGGATATAAACATAACGAAGAAGACCCTGACATTCTTGACCCAATACCAACAGAGTTAGATTTGTTAGAAAAGGCTAGACAGCACGTAAATCAATATAGCTATCGTGAGGTAGCCAACTGGTTAAGCAAAAATAGCAATAGATACATATCACATGTAGGATTAAGGAAACGGTTACAGAATGAGCGACAGCGTAAGAACCAAGTTGCAAGCATCCGCAAGTGGGCAGAATATGCGGAAACGGCAATCGCCAAAGCGAAAGCCCTTGAAGAAGAAAGAACAGGCGCAAAAGCCTACAATAATTGAAGATGTTTCATATGAAACAGAATTTCAAGAAGAACACGCTAATGTGTTATTTAAGCCTAATGAAGGTCCTCAAACAGATTTTCTAGCGGCTAGTGAGCGTGAAGTATTATATGGTGGTTCGGCAGGGGGTGGTAAATCCTATGCCATGTTAGCTGACCCACTACGATACATGGGGCATCCAGCATTTAGTGGATTGCTGTTACGACATACAACAGAAGAACTTCGTGAGCTTATCTTTAAATCACAAGAGTTGTACCCACAAATATGGTCAGGCATAAAATGGTCTGAACGAAAAATGCAGTGGACAGCACCATCTGGAGCGAGATTGTGGATGTCATACCTTGACAGAGATGAAGATGTCCTGCGCTATCAGGGTCTAGCATTTAGCTGGATTGGCTTTGACGAGTTAACACAATGGCAATCTCCATATGCATGGAACTATATGCGCTCTCGTCTTAGGTCCACTGCCCCTGATTTGCCTATCTTTATGAGGGCAACAACCAACCCGGGTGGAAGAGGTCATGCTTGGGTTAAGAAAATGTTTATAGACCCAGCACCATATGGAAAGGCATTTGATGCGACAGATATTGAAACAGGTGAAACTCTCAAGTATCCAGCAGGGCATAGCAAAGCTGGGCGACCTTTGTTTAAAAGGCGGTTTATACCTGCAAGGTTATCTGATAACCCCTATCTCTCGGATGCTGGTGACTACGAAGCAATGCTCTTGTCACTCCCAGAACAACAACGAAAACAACTCTTGGATGGGGATTGGGATATCAAAGAAGGGGCTGCGTTTACTGAGTTTAATCGTGATGTTCATGTTGTTGAACCTTTTAATATTCCTAGCAATTGGGTTAAGTTTAGGGCATGTGACTATGGGTATGGGTCTTACAGTGCTGTTGTATGGTTTGCTGTCAGTCCGTCTGAACAACTCATTGTGTACAGGGAATTGTACGTGTCAAAAGTCTTAGCTACAGACTTAGCAGATATGATATTAGAGTTAGAGGCTGAAGATGGCAATATTAAGTATGGTGTGCTTGATAGTTCTCTTTGGCATAAGCGTGGCGATACTGGTCCTAGCCTTGCAGAGCAAATGATACAAAAGGGTTGTAGATGGCGACCATCAGATAGAAGCAGAGGTAGCCGTGTTGCTGGTAAGAATGAAGTACATAGACGATTACAAATAGATGAATTTACGGAAGAGCCTAGACTTGTTTTCTTTAATAGTTGCACGAACATTATCTCACAGTTGCCCTCATTGCCACTGGATAAAAAAAATCCAGAGGATATTGACACGAAAGCAGAAGACCACTTGTACGATGCGATGCGGTATGGTATAATGTCAAGACCAAGATTTAGTATATTTGATTATGACCCAATGGGCAGACCTAGTGGTAGTATGCCAGTAGCAGATTCAACCTTCGGATATTAAGGATTTAAAAATGGCTGAAGACGAAAATATAATGATTGAAGCAGATGCAATATCTTTAGAAGATTCAGAAGATAGTGTTGTAGAAGATATTGATGTCACATCCATTATACCATTTATACAAGATAGATATAAAAGAGCAGAAGACTATAGATACCAAGATGAACAGCGATGGTTGAAAGCCTATCGTAACTATCGTGGGTTATACGGACCAGATGTTCAGTTTACTGAATCGGAGAAGTCACGTGTCTTTATTAAAGTTACAAAAACAAAAACTCTTGCGGCATACGGTCAAATTGTTGATGTACTCTTTGCTAATAATAGGTTTCCTCTTTCTGTTGAACCTACTGAGTTACCAGAAGGAGTTGTCGCAGACGTACACTTCGACCCTAAAGAGCCAGAGCAGTTGCGTGGTGATACTGCCCTAAGTAGTCCATATGGGTTTGCAGGAGATGGTAATGACCTACCTGCAGGTGCAACAGAAAAATCTTTACAAGAAAGATTAGGACCTTTAAGTGAAAAACTAAGTGAGATAGAGGGTCTTAAAGAAGGAACTGGTAAAACACCTACAGCGATTACGTTTAGTCCTGCTATGATAGCTGCAAAGAAAATGCAGAAGAAAATACATGACCAACTAGAGGAATCTAGTGCTAGTAAACATTTGCGTAATTCTGCATTTGAAATGGCTTTGTTTGGAACTGGTGTTATGAAAGGACCTTTTGCCATTGATAAAGAATACGCTAATTGGGGAGAGGACGGTGACTATGACCCAGTGTTTAAAACAATGCCACAAGTTTCCCACGTTTCTGTCTGGAATTTTTATCCTGACCCAGATGCCAATAATATGGATGAAGCGCAGTATGTTATTGAACGACATAAGATGTCAAGGTCGCAATTACGGAATCTCAAAAAAAGACCGATGTTCAGAGACAATGTAATTGATGAAGTTATACAACTAGGTGAAAATTACAATAAAGAATATTGGGAAGATGACTTATCTGATTATGCTCCTGAACATGGTGTAGAACGATTTGATGTTTTAGAATATTGGGGTATGGTTGATACAGATATGCTTGAAGAAGCAGAAGTAAACATACCAGATGAATTAAAAACTTTTGATGAGCTACAAGCAAACGTATGGATTTGTAATGGTAAACTAATACGAATGGTTCTTAATCCATTTAAACCTGCAAAGATACCATATCATGCCGCACCTTATGAGTTAAATCCATACTCATTTTTTGGTGTAGGTATTGCTGAAAACATGGATGATACACAAACTTTGATGAATGGCTTTATGCGTATGGCTGTTGATAATGCAGTATTATCTGGTAATTTAATTGTAGAAGTAGATGAAACAAATTTAGTTCCCGGTCAAGACTTATCTTTATATCCCGGCAAGGTTTTTCGCAGACAAGGTGGCGCACCCGGTCAAGCAATATTTGGCACAAAGTTTCCAAACGTATCTAGTGAAAATATGATGCTGTTTGATAAAGCACGTGTACTTGCAGATGAGAGTACAGGTTTTCCATCATTTGCACATGGTCAGACAGGAGTGCAAGGTGTAGGTAGAACTGCATCAGGTATATCTATGTTAATGAACGCTGCGGCTGGTGGTACAAAGACTGTAATTAAAAATGTAGACGATTATCTATTACGACCTTTGGGAGAAGGGTTGTTTAGATTTAACATGCAGTTTGACTATGACCCAGAAATTAAAGGAGACTTAGAGGTACGTGCTAGAGGTACAGAAAGTCTTATGGCTAACGAAGTGCGTAGTCAAAGACTTATGCAGTTTCTTCAAATTGCAAGCAGTCCTGCTCTTGCGCCATTTGCTAAGTTTCAATACATTATCCGTGAGATTGCAAAATCTATGGAGCTAGACCCTGACAAAGTAACTAACAATATGAACGAAGCCGCTATTCAAGCAGAAATGATGAAGGGCTTTCAACAAGAACAACCACAATCACCAGAGGCTCAAGCTAATCCTCTAGACCCAACTGGTGCAGGTGGCGGTACAATAGGTACAGGACAAGTACCAGTTCCGGGTGAACAAGGATTTAGTGCAAATGGACAGACAGCAAATACTCAGCAAACTCAAAACACTGGTGAACAACAACCGCCAGTGGGAAGCGTTCAATGATTATATAGACATCAATATACTAGTACATCAAAATGTTCTAGAACAAACTTCTGATACAGTTTTAGTACATAGGCAACAAGGCGCAATAGCAGCGTTAAGAAAACTTAAATATCTTAGGGATGAAGTAAATGGCACTGAAAAAACAAATGGAACTATTTGATGGAGGTGGAATAGAAACACCACAAGAAAAATTAGATGCTGGTGTTAAAGAATTGAGAGCAAATAGAAAAGTACAATTTGATAAAATGACAGAGATGTTGACTTCTGGAAAAGTCAATGACATGAGTTTAGAAGAAAAAGAAAATTTTGTTAAGTTGTATAAACTATTAAAACAACATCACTCCTTTAATGAAGGTGGTCTAAAAGACGAAGGTGGAACAATAGACCCTGTATCAGGTAATGATGTGCCAGTAGGCTCAATGCAAAACGAAGTACGTGATGATATACCTGCACAGTTAAGTGAAGGTGAGTTTGTATTTCCTGCTGACGTAGTGCGCTACATAGGTCTTGAAAAACTTATGCAGATGCGACAAGAAGCAAAACGTGGTTTAGAGATGATGGAAAAAATGGGGCAGATGGGTAATGCAGATGAAGCTGTAATACCTGATGACATACCATTTGAATTATCAGACCTTGACATGGAAGATGACCCAGTAGAAATGCAACAGGGTGGAGTTGCTGGTGTAAGCACTGTTCCATCACAAGTACCTGCGACTTCGTTTGTGCAAGCACCACCACCACCAGTAACAACTATGCCTATACCACCTACACCTGCTTCTGTGCCTATTGCGCCAACATATACACCAGCTACACAACAGGAAGTTCCTACATTTACACCTGAACAAATGAAAAATGTATCATTTCCCGGTGTAGTACAGACACCTGAATCTGCACCACAAACTGTAGAGATAATTAATCCAACAACAGGTGAACGTAGAACGATAACATATATTCCCGGTGTAACACAATTACCAGAAGGTTTTGTGTTGGCTAGTGAATACACTGCACCTGATAAAACAACTGTTACTCCTACTGTTGGTCAAGCACAAGTGCGTAAGTCAGATAAAGATGATGATGACCCACCAGATTTTTCTAGGTATGAAGCTATGCAAGCTAGAATTAAAGAAGCAGAAAGGTTAGGATTTATGGATGTAGTAAATCCATTTGAACAACTTTTTAAATCTACCGTTGCAGGTTCTATGTTTGGTAGTAAATTTAAACAAGGTCAAGTTGTAAATGGCTATATAGCAGATGGTATGGGCAATTTATATGACCCTATAACTGGTGGCTATGTTCAAAAAGAAGGTATATTAGGTCAATTAGGTGAATTTTTTCGCCCAGTTGATTATCAAACTCTTGAGCAGTTACCTCAAAAGTCAAAAGAATTTAGAGATGATTTACTTAGTTTAATTATAGATAAAGACCCAACAATAATGTCTGCTACTAATGCATCAAATGAAATTAAAAAAGTTTCTGATTCAATATCAAAAGCATTACAAAGTGGGAATAAAGAAGATAAAGAAAAAGCACAAAAAGATAGTGATAATTTTTCTAAAACATATTTATCGGGTAAAAGTGCAAATGAAATAAGGTTAGCTGAAGAATTACGCAGAGAAGAAAAAGAAAGTAATTTTGACGATATTATAGCAAAAGCAAAAGCTGCTGCTCGTCCTAAAGTAAGTAATTTATCAAAAACAGAACAAGCTTTAGCACAAAAAGAAGCACAAAGAAAAGCTGATAAGGCTGCCGATAAAAGAGAAAAGAAAGTTCAAAAAACAGAAACTAAGGAAGAAACAAAGAAAAGAAAAAAACTTGAAAGTAGCTATGATGCTATGGACAATGCAAAAGGTGGTTTAGCATCAAAATCTAAACCTAAACCCAAGAAGATGAGGCAAGGTGGATTAGCCTCAAGATAATTAATCCACATTAACTGGCTACCTAATCCCCCACCCAACAGTGGCTACGGTTAGCCCCAGATAGGAGACATATTATGTCAGATACAATTATGGCTGAAGAAATGAAGCCACAAGAAAAAAAAGCATTTGTAACTAAGCCTTATTCAAAAGAAGAAAAAATAAAGCGTGATGAAGCAGAGCTAGAAGAGTTAATAAAACAGCAAAAAGGTGAGGTAGAAAAAGAAGCCACTGAACCTGAAGAACCTGAACCTACTAACGCAGAGGAAAAAACTTTTAAGAAAAGATACTCTGATTTGCGTAGGTATAATCAAGAGCAGACAAAAGAATTAAAAATAGAAATTGAAAAGTTAAAAAGTCAATTGTCTGAAGCCACTAAAAAAGAAATGAAGTTGCCTAAATCAGATGACGATATTGAAAAATGGGCGGCTGAATATCCTGATGTTGCACAAATTGTTGAAACAATTGCTATGAAAAAAGCTAGAGAGCAATCTTTAGAATTAGAAGAAAAAGTAAAAGCAATTGATGCCATGCAAATTTCTGCTAATAAAGAAAAAGCAGAAGTTGAATTAATGAAATTACATCCTGACTTTGGTGAAATTAGAGACAGTGATGATTTTCACGAATGGGCAGAAGAACAACCTAAATGGGTGCAGGAGGCACTATACGAGAATGATAATGACGCAAGGTCAGCAGCAAGAGCAATTGATTTATACAAATCAGATAGAAATATTGGCAAAGAAAAAAAGAGCAAAGCTAATAAAAGTGCTGCTGAAGCGGTTAATACGAAGAATACGAGGACTAAGCCACAAGAGAATGAGGCTAGTTCATATCTAAAAGAATCTGATGTTCAAAAAATGTCAGTGCAAGAATATGAAAAAAAGTCAGATGAAATAATGGAAGCAATCCGTTCTGGCAAGTTCATATACGATATATCTGGCTCTGCTAGATAAAAACAGTTGACAAATAGTTATTTGTAAGTATAACTATAGTCAATCGTGCAAGTTGTCTAGCTAACTGCTTGCACATAATCAGCAAACGAACAACGCTTCGGATTACCTGATGAACTTGGCCTGTTGAAAATATAGAAGCGCATCTGTATTGAATACACACCCAATGCAATCAGCCTCTAATAGTCTTGTGAGTTTGTATCTGTAACAATGCTAATAAGATAGGAGAATAATCATGGCATTTACTACTGCTGGTGGTTATGGTAATCTTCCTAACGGCAATTTTAGCCCTATTATTTACAGCAAACAGGTACAACTTGCTTTCCGCAAGTCTGCCGTTGCTGAAGCAATCACTAACTCCGACTACTTTGGAGAGATTGCACAGATGGGTGATTCTGTTAAGATTATCAAAGAACCTGAAATCTCCGTTAAGGAATACGCTCGTGGTACAACAATAACACCACAAGACCTTGACGATGAGGACTTTTCATTAACTATTGATAAAGCAAACTACTTTGCGTTCAAAGTTGATGACATTGAAGAAGCACATTCACATGTGAACTTCCAACAACTCGCATCAGACCGTGCGGCATATCGTTTGGCTGACCAATTTGACCAAGAGGTTCTTGGTTACTTGTCAGGTTTTAAACAGTCTGCAATTCACGGTGCAGCTAATACTGTTAACACAACTGTTAACGGAGACAAAGCTGTTACGTCTGCATCTGATGGTGCAAACTTAGTTGGTGCGGAACTTTTAGCTTCCATGTCTTTGGATGCGTCAGACTTTACTAACACTTCAGGTAGTGCTGGGTCAGCTAATAATTCTATTGGTGTAGAGCCACGTGCTGGTGGAGCAACTGCAGCAAAGTCTTCTACTGCTGGTAATGCGTTTCCGTTGCAAATTCTTGCACGTATGTCACGTCTACTTGACCAGCAAAATGTAGACACACAAGGACGTTGGATTGTTCTTGACCCAGTATTTATTGAAGTTCTAAAGGATGAAGACTCACGTCTTCTAAATTCAGACTTTGGTGGTTCTGGACTTCAAAATGGTCTTGTTGTAAATAACCTACACGGTTTCCAAGTTTACACTTCAAACAACCTACCATCACTAGGCACAGGTCCTAGCACAGTAGGTGGTCCGAATACTAGTAACATGGGTATAATCGTGGCTGGTCATTCTTCTGCTATTGCAACTGCAGAGCAGATTAATAAGACTGAAACTTACCGTGACCCTGACAGCTTTGCTGACATTGTTCGTGGTATGCACTTATACGGTAGAAAGATACTTCGTCCTGAAGCAATCGTGACTGCCGCATACAACTTAGCGTAAGGGGGGATTAAGACATGGCTAATATTACAGCACAACTTCACCCTGCATCTGGCAACTCAAAAAGAGGTCGTGGTCCGTACTACGTAGATGTCACAATTGACTTGACAAAAAATAGCATTGCCCCCGGTGATACTATTCAAGCAATTACTGTACCTGCTAATACATTAGTAATGGCGGCAGGTTTTCAAGTTGTAGAATCTGCAACTATGAATACAGCCACAGACGCTACTGCGGCTTTGGGTACAACAGGAACTGACCCTGATGAGTTCGCTGCGGCACTAGACATTGATGGAGCATCAGATGGTGATTATGCACCTCAAGTTGCTCATACAGGTCTAGTATTGTCATCAAGTGCAACTGAAACCATTGACTTTGTTTTAACAGGTAGTGGTGCATCTTTTACAGCAGGTAAGCTACGTGCTTTTGCTTTGCTGTTAGATATCAGTGACCAAGGTGATATGACAGCAGATGAGGTCGATAGAGACACTCTAGCTTAACTTAACTAGGGGGCAGGGAAACTTGCCCCTTTAACCCTTTTTTTATAGGAGATTGAAATGGCTGTTACTACTGCAATGTGTAATAGTTTTAAGCAGGAACTGTTAGGTGGTATTCACGACTTGGATACACACACCTTAAAAATTGCTTTAATTAATGGAACTAACGATGATTATAACAAAGCAACTACAAACTATTCAGACGTGACAGGTGGTAGCGGTAACGATGAAGCATCTGGCACAAACTATAGTGCAGGTGGTCAAAATCTTGACGGAGCAACTATTGCTCTAACAAATGATACTGCACACGTAAGTTTTACAGATGAAGTTTTTAGTAATGTAACTTGCTCTGCTATTGGTGCGTTGATATATAATTCTTCCGCATCTAATAAAGCAGTTTGTACAATTAGCTTTGGTGGTACTGTTAGTGCTGTTGCTGGTGATTTAACAATTGACTTTCCTGCCGCTGGTGAAAGCACATCTATAATACGAATATCTTAGGATAAATAACCATGTCTGTTACCTTAAACCAAGCCAAGTTCGGTACTGGTGTATACGGTACAGCAAAATATGGTCAGTTTATTGTTGATATAAATCTGGGTGTTACAGCTACAGGTACGGTTGCTTCTGTTGAACCTCAAGTAAAAGTTTCAGCAACGGCAGTTACTGCATCTTTAGCTATTGCAAGTGTAAATGTTACAGTAGCACCAACAATATCTGCAACACCAGTTACTGCATCTTTTGCAATAGCTACCACAACTAATGTAGATGTGCAGGAAGACCCAGAAAGTGGTGCGACAGCTACGTTTGCCATTGCATCTGTAGATGTTGCTATACAAGAAGATGTAGGAAGTGTATCTGCTTCTACTGCTATTTCTACATCTACTCAAGCAGATATATCTACAAATACTGTAACAGGTTTATCTGCTACATTTAATATTGCTACTGTTGATATTGGCAATATAAATGCTCCAACTTCAGGTGTTTCAGGTTCTCTTAATACACCTAATTTAGAAGTTGATATTAAAACAAATACTCTAACAGGTGTTAGTGCATCTACAGCTATAAGCACAGATACGCAAGCAATAGCTAACGATGCTCTTGTTGATTTAACGTCTGTAGGTATTACAGGCTCTTTTGCAATAACTGCAGCTGGAACTGATTTATCTACACCTTTAACAGCAGTTACCGCATCTTTTGTAGCACCTTCTGCTCAAGCCGATATACAACAAGATGCTTTTAGTGTATCCGCTACAGGTACAATTGCATCTGTTGAACATAAAGTAGCTGTTGGCATATCAGGTATTTCTGCTAGTGGTACTATTGGAACTGTATCTCCTGATATAAACGTAGAAAATATAAGTGGTGTATCTGCTACTTTGGCAATCGGAGATACACTAGTTGCCAGAGGTGTAACTGTACCTATGACAGCCGTTACTGCATCTTTTGCAGTAGGTAGCGTAGGGGTAGATAATGCCCTAGATACTTTAACAGCAGTAACAGCAACAGGCACAGTAGATTCTGTTCAAGTAGATTTATCAACAGACACAGCAACTGGTGTAACAGCAACAGGTGCTATCGCTGGGCTAACACTAAACATAACAGAAGTTATGGAAGCTGTCACAGCAACAGGTGCTATAGGAACAGTAGAGGCACAACCATCAGAAGCTACAGAAAGTGCTACAGCTTCTATTATTGCTGCTTCGTTAAATCAAGTTAAAGTATCAGAAAGACTGCAAGCAGTTACAGCATTAGGTGCTATAAATACTTTAACACAAGTTAAAACAAGTGCAGGGCTAGATACCGTTGAAGCACAAGGAGCAATAGCTTCTGTAGGTATCGCAATTGACTCACCAACACTAACTACGATACTAAGTTCGTTTACTGTTGCAAGCATAGCCCCTGATATAACTGAAGTAACAGGTAGTGTATCAGCAACAGGAGTTATAGGCACAACATCTGCAACAGGTGTGCAGTTTGACTTTGAGGCTGTTAAAGAATTATACGATAGATTTAGAACAGTTTATGTAGAGGGATTTACACAAACATCTTCAGAAAGAACTGTGTATGTTCCTACAGAATTAAGAAAGATTTATGTAGAAGGATTTTCTACATCAGCAGAAAGAAGAGCAAGAGTCTCAAAAGCCGCATAGGAGATATAGATGTCATTTCGTTGGCCTGTTAAAGACCCAGATGAAACATTAGATTACAGTGTAGATTGGTCTAGGTTTTTAGGCACAAACACAATATCATCTGTTGTGTGGTCTGTTGAAACACCTGAACGCACTAAAACAACTTTAGCTGCAGGACAAACTTTAACTACAGCATCAAGCAGTGCAGTAACAGATAGCATACAGAATGTATCTCAAACTAATACTACTACTGTTGCTACAATAAATATAGCAGGTGGTGTATTAAATAGAGAATATACTTTTACTTGTCAGGTTACAGATAACACATCTAGTGTAGCAGAACGTACCATAAAACTTGTTATAAGAGAGAAATAATGGCATACGATTTTTTAGAACTTGTAAATGAGATTAATAGAAGACTAAACGAAGTTGAACTAACGACAACTAACTTTGCAACAGCTAAAGGTTTTTATGCTCATGCTAAAGATGCAGTTAATGCTTCTATTAGATATATGAACCAAGCAGAATATAATTGGCCTTACAATCACGTTGAACAAGAAGATACATTAAGCGTTGGTGTAAGTCGTTATGCATTTCCCCATGATTCAAAAGTAGTAGACTTTGGTAGTTTTAGAATAAAAGAGAATACCACACTAGGAAACAACACAGAAAAACTAGGAACAATTGCATACGAAGAGTATCTAAATAAATTTGTAGAACAAGAGTATGCATCTGACACATCTTTACGTGGAATACCTTTATCTGTAATACACGCACCATCTTTAGAGTATATAGTTACTCCTGCTCCTGACAAAGCATACACAGTCGTGTATGAATACTATCGTATTCCTGTAGATTTATCTTTACACGATGATGTGCCAGTAATACCAGAAAGATTTAAACATATTATTGTAGATGGTGCTATGCACTATGCATATCTATTTAGGGGCAATACTCAAGACTCTGTTGTAATGAAAGAAAGATTTGAAGAGGGCATTAAGAATATGCGCTCTATGTTAATCAATCGTTATCACTATGTACGTTCAGGTATGATTGTACGTTCTTCAGGAACAACATCTTTAGGAGATGCAAGAGCAACTGCTGGTGCGGCATTTTACTAATTAGTATAGGTAAATTATAAATGGCTGACAGATGGCAAACTTATTCAGTAGAGTATATGGGTGGTTTAATTACAAATTTATCACCTTATCAACACGGTATTAAAGCACCCGGGTCTGCTCGTATATTACGTAACTTTGAACCATCTGTGTTTGGTGGCTATCGTAGAGTAGAAGGATATGTAAAGTTAGGTGGTACTAGCACAAATATACCTGTAGTTCCTAACTCTGGTTTGATTAGAGGTGTGTTAAAGTTTGGTTCTAACTTTCTTGCTTTTAGAGGTAATGATTTATTTTTATGTGATGGTCAAGCATCTACAAGTTCATGGACATCTGTAACAGATAATTCAACATATGGTAGTGCAGGAGTTACGATAGGCGGTTCAGGAAAAGTACGTTTTTTAAAATACAACTTTGATGGAACGGAAAAACTATTTATAGTAGATGGAACAGGAAAACCATTTAGGTTTACAGGAAGTGCTTTTGCACAATTAAGTTCACTGCCTTCTGATACATCTGGTGCTAGTCACGTTGTAAATTTTAAGGGTCATATATTTTTAGCAAACGGAACTAAACTTGTTCACTCTGCACCTGAAGATGAAACTGACTTTTCTGTAGCAAACGGTGGTGGTGTTTTTAATATTGGTGATACTATAACAGGATTAATTGTTTTTCGTGAGCAGTTAATTATTTTTACTAGAAACACTATAAGTGTTCTTCAAGGTACTAGTACATTAGATTTTGTATTACAACCTGTCTCACGAAGTTTAGGATGTGTATCAGAAGATACCATACAAGAAATAGGTGGAGACATTATATTCTTAGGACCTGATGGATTAAGACTATTTAGTGCCACAGATAAAATTGGAGACTTTGGACTAGCTGTTATATCAAAACCAATACAAACAGAAATGTTAGATTTAACTTCTTCTAGCCCTAGTGGTTTTTCTAGTATTGTAATCAGAGAAAAAAGTCAGTACAGAATATTTGGATTTAATACAGCTACCCAAGATAATGCGGCAAAAGGTATTGCAGGAACACAGTTAGAAGATGGTATTAAATGGAATGACCTCAGAGGTTTTAATGCCCACGTTGCATTTAGTGAATATGATTTTGGTGCAACAGGTGCTTCAGAGATAATTTTGTTTGGTAATGCAACAGGTTTTGTATATCAAATGGAACAAGGTAATACACAAGATGGCGCACATATTAATGCTACTTTTGCTACACCTTTTATACCACTACAAGACCCAGAGGTAAGAAAAACAATATATAAAGGAACTACATATTTAGATGTTAATGGTTCGTTTGATTTAGAATATTCTTTAAAGTTTGACTTTGACCAACCAGATGGTGTTCAACCTGACTCTACTTTAACTACAGACTCTGCTGCTTCTGTAACGTATGGTGAAGGTGTATTTGGAACATCTTTGTTTGGCAATAAACAAAAAGCAATATACGAAGTTCAAACTGTAGGTTCAGGATTTACTGTATCATTACTTTATGAAACAACAGGTTCAGGAACAGATGCAGTGTTTTCAATAGATTCAGCAACATTAGAGTATGCAGTAAACGATAGGAGATAGGTATGGGTACAGGTTACACTCGTAATGATACTGGTAATAATATAGCAGATGGTAACGTAATAAACGCATCTGATTTAGATGGAGAGTTTGATGCTATTGTTGCCGCATTTAACGCAAGTTCTGGGCATACTCACGATGGTTCAACAGGTGAAGGACCACCTATTGAAGCCGCTGGTATAGCTAATAATGCTGTTGAACTAGGAACAAAAACTACAGGTAACTATGTAGCAACTATAACTGGCGGTACAGGTATAGCGTCTACTGGTGCTACATCTGGCGAAACCATAGCCCATACATTATCTGTAGATTTATCTGAACTTACAGATATGACACAGACAATAGTAGGCACAGACGAATTTATTGTTTTAGACAATGGTGCTGATAGACGTAAAGCAGCAAATGAAATACCACTTAGTATATTTGACAATGACAGTGGTTTTACAACTACATCAGGTACAGTTACTAGCGTGGCACTAAGTGCGGGTAATTTAATAGATGTTTCTGGTAGCACTATAACTTCTTCAGGTACATTTACAGTTAATGTAGATTTATCTGAGTTGACTGATATGACTGAGACAATTGTAACAGGAGATGAGTTTGTTGTTCTTGATGATGGAGCGCAAAAGAGAAAAGCCGCAAGTGAAATACCATTAAGTATATTTAACAACGATAGTGGCTTTACAAGTAATACAGGTGATATTACAGGTGTTACAGCAGGTACAGGGTTATCAGGTGGTGGTTCTTCAGGTGCTGTTACATTAGCATTAGATTTTTCTGAACTGACTGATATGACAGGGGCTGCTTCTGGTAGCACAGAATTTATATTGCAAGATAGCACAACAGAATCACGTAAAGCTGCAAGTGAAATAGGCTTGTCTATATTTAATAATGACAGTGGATTTACAACTACATCAGGAACAGTAACCAGTGTTGCTTTATCTGCTGGTGATTTAATTGACGTCTCTGGTAGTACAATAACATCTTCTGGAACTTTTACAGTTAACGTAGACTTATCTGAATTAACAGATATGACACAAACTATAATTAACTCTGATGAGTTTGTAGTTTTAGATGATGGCGTACAGAAAAGAAAACAAGCTAGTGAGATACCCATTAGTATCTTTAATAACGATAGTGGTTTTCTTACAAGTTCAACAACATCATTACCTATTGAAAACTCTAGTAACGCTACGCAGTTTACAGCAACTAACTCTACAGGGTTACAGTTTGCCGCTGGTGGTTCAGCTAGTGTAGCTTTTGACTCTACAAATAGACGAGTAACATACACAGTTACTGAATCAGACCCTGCAGCTTTGGCTTTTGCTATAGCATTAGGTTAAATATTGCTTGACAAAACATTCAAAGTATGATATAATTATACACAGTTAGGAGTAATTAAAATGGCAAATGCTTTCTTATCAGAAACAGATAAAGAAATAGGCACTAGCACAGCTACCGTTTTTACTTGTGGCTCATCTACTGAATCTACTATAATTGGTTTAAGTGTTGCAAATAGAGTAACATCACAAATACTTGTTGATGTCGAACTAGATGCTTCAAGTAGAACTAGTGGTTCAGAGGATAAAGTGTTTCTTGTAAAAGATGCACCTATTCCTGTAGGTGGAGCATTAGTAGTAATTGGTGGCGACCAAAAGGTAGTGCTTGAACCGGGTGATACAATTAAAGTAACATCTGATACAGCTTCATCTGCTGATGTCGTTCTTAGTCATCTTGATATTACATAAGGATATATAGTATGCCTTACATTGGTGGAACACCCACAGCAAACTTTGTAGATGTACCTACAGTAGAACGATTTAATGGTAATAACTCTACTACGTCTTTTACTTTATCTCGCACAGTCGGTGCAGATGAAGATATACTTGTTTCTGTAGATGGTGTTATTCAGGACACAAATAAATACAGCGTAAGTGGTACAACACTTAGCTTTAGCACAGCACCTTCAACTGGTACTGGTAATATCTTTGTAAACTTTCTTGGTCTTAGCATAGCTACTGTATCACCACCAACTGCTAACAGAAGTAGTTTTATAGGTGGTGGTATGTTTCGTGTAAACGATAAAACACTAGGTTCTGATTTAACCGTAGGTGGTGCAGAAAATGCTAGTGCTACAGGTCCTATTACAGTTAACTCTAGTGTCACTCTTCAAGTAGAAGATGGCGGTACATTGGTGATAATATGAGTACGTTAAAAGTAACAACGATACAAACATCTGCTGGTGGTACGGTTACGCTGACTAAACAGCACGTTCCAAAGCATTGGGTAAACTATGATGCTGTTAATCAAACTACAGATGGTTCATTCAATCAATCTAGTTTATCAGATGATGCTACAGGTACTTCTACTAGCAGTTATACAAATAATTTATCTGGTGCAAGCGATAAGTGTATTCTCAATAATGCTTGGAACACAGCAAATGATGGGGCTTCAAATACTTCTGGAGCAAGTAGAGGTGGAGTTATGGCAAGTCATGGGGCTGTTACCAATTCTACATCTTCAATTAATTTTCAAACTTTCTATGGTTCTACTGCTAGTTCAAATGGCGCACTCTTTGATTTTAGTAGTGCGTATTGTGCAACATTAGGAGATTTAGCATGAGTACCTTTATAGTAGACAATCTCAAAGGTAAAACCACTGCTAACACTATGACTGTCCTTGCAGGTCATGCTACAGATAGTACGACTACAACAAATCTTGAACAGGGTTTAGCAAAAGTTTGGATTAATGTTGATGGCACTGCTGTAACCAGTGATGTAGATACGGCAGGGGTAAGAGATAGTTTTAATGTAGGTAGTATCGTAGATGTAGCTACAGGAAAACATACAATTAATTATACTAATGATTTTGTTAATAATGACTACGCTATAGTTGGAATTGCAAGAAGTCCAGCCGTTCGCAGTGGTATAATTCAAGCACCCACTGATGCTGAAAGTGATGCCGCTGTAGGTTCATTAGAATTTTTCTCTACTGATGTAGGTGGTACACCATTTGATTTAAATCATCTTAATTTAGTTATTCACGGAGATTTAGCATGAGTACCCTAGTAATAAATGAACTAAAAGGTTTAGATGCTTCTGGCTCAATAACTGTGACGGCTGAAGGTGGTAGCATAACAACTAATCTTCAACAAGGTTTAATCAAGGGCTGGGCTAACTTCAGTATGGGTACTGCTTCCTTTAGAGACAGCATTAACATGTCTAGTATTACAGATAATGGTACAGGAGATGGAACACTTAACTACATTAATTCTTTTTCAAATGTAAACTATGCTTTTTCTGGGATGTCTTCTTTAGATGATGGAACTAACGATTTTAATATTGGAATTATAGGCCCAGACAGAGATTTTTATTCATTAACAACAAGCACGGTACGTTTAAACTTTTCTTATAATTCAGGGGTTTCAAGTAACTCTTTTGATAATGGACTAAACGGCACGATGCTTAGTGGAGATTTAGCATAATGACAACAACACCACAATTTCAAGGCACACATTTATTTGACAGACTATGTTGGGCTAAAGAAAATCTAGACGGAGTGCAATCAGACTACCGTGTTGTATATGAAGACAAGATAGACGAATGTGCAAAAATACTTGTGCCTGACCCAAATTGGATGGCTTGTGCATTGCAAGGTGGTATACTTCCACCAGTATGGGTATATTGGGAATTAAAAAAAGATGAAGCACAACCTGACTTCAAGAAACATACACGTGGGTATTTGTTACATAATACAGAACCAATGGAAGCTATGACCGAAGAACAGGCAATAGAATATCTAATTCAGAAAGATGTGCCAGAGCATGTCTGGAAGAATTGGAATGAAGGTAATCGTCCGAAGATGGTTATCTGTAGGAAGAACCAACTTCCTGCAACTAGAGAATGGCGTAACTCTTGGCGTATTAGCGAAGAAGTTACCGTTGAAAAAGAAGCCGCTTAAACTATAGGAGTAATAAAATGGCTGTAACAACTTATATTGTTGATAAGGACGGTAATAAAGCTGATGCCGCTAGTGTTTCCGTTCCTTCAGATAGAAACTTTCGTAACGCTTGGACACTTTCTGGTAAAGTAATATCAGAAGACCTCGCTACTGCGAAAACAATTTTTAAAGATAAGATTAGAGAAGTTCGTGGACCTCTACTTGAAGCAGAAGATGTTGTATACATGAAAGCATTAGAAGCAGATGACGCAACAGCAAAAACTAATTCTGTAAATAAAAAGAAGGCACTGCGTGATGCACCTGCTGCACAAGCAATCACAGATGCAGATACAATTGCAAAACTTAAAGCCGCATGGGATACAAGCGTATTAGGTGCAAGTCCATACGCATAAGGAGTAAGCTATGGCACTAACACAAGTTAGACCAGCAGGATTAGCTACAGGTCCAGTTTTACAAGTTAAGTCTACTACCAAAACGGACATAGCTAGTTTTTCAAGTTCTAGTACAAGTGACTTTGTAGATTTAAGTGGACTGTCTGTTTCTATTACACCTATTTCCACAAGCAATAAAATACTTGTAATGTTTACTGTTAATGTTGCTCAATCAACAACAGCTACAGTCCATGTACGTCTTGTAAGAGATAGCACTGCTATTTATATAGGCGATGAAGGGGGAACTAGTAGTATACGTTCTTCTGTGCTTGTTAGAAATAATGGTACTCCTTATGTATATGAGATTCCAAATTTGAGCGGAACTCATTTAGATAGCCCCTCATCAACAAGTGCTGTTACTTACAAATTACAAGGAACACTTGGTTCAACATATAGTGGCACATTTTATGTTAATAGAATGGGGAGTGATGGTAACTCAGATTTTCAAGGTAGACCAGCTTCTAACATAACTGTAATGGAGATTGCAGGATGAGACATGAAGCTATATATGCGTTATATTCTTCTGTTGTTAGAATTGAAGGAGATGGTTCTTCTGCTATTGCATATGATAAAGACAGCAAAAAAGTGTCACTAGATAATGACGCTCTTGTTAAAAAAGAAGCGGAGTTATTAAAAGAAGTAAAATTAGATATGTTAAGAATAGAACGTAACAATCGTTTAATTGACACAGACTACTATGGCTTATCTGACCAAACTATGTCATCTAATATGAAGACTTATCGTCAAGAACTTAGAGACATAACAACTAAGTACATATCACTTGATGATGTTGTTTGGCCTACTAAACCATAAGGAGATAAAAGAACAATGGCTTATATAGGAAAAAGCCCAACCAACGGTGTAAGAACACGATTTTTATATACAGCTACAGATGGACAGACAGCGTTTTCAGGTAGTGATAGCAGTTCTAATACACTTGTATATACAGATGGTATGTATATGGATGTGTATCAGAATGGTGTGTTACTCAAACCCACTACAGACTATGCGGCAACAAATGGTACAACTGTAACGCTTACAACTGGCGCACAAGCTAATGACGTTCTTGAGATGGTTGTCTATGATGTATTTAGTGTGCAGGGTACGTACACTAAGACTGAATCAGATACACGCTATCCTTTTAAAGGCAACAACAGTATCATACGTCTTAATGGTCAGACAATAAGCAACGACCTTACGATAGATAGTGATGAAAATGGTTTATCTGCTGGGCCTATCACACAGAGTGCTACAGTTACTGTTAATGGATATTGGAGCATAGTATGACAAGTGTATTAAATGTAGATACAATTGCGGCAAAGAATGGAACTAGTCCTGTTGAATTACTTAAACAAAGTGCGGCAAAAGTATTTTCTTACTACGACCAATCTGATGGAAGTGGCACATTAGAAAAAAGTTTAAATGTGTCTTCTGCGGATGATGATGGAACAGGTAAACAAGGAATTAATTTTACAAATAATATGTCTGACGCTATTTATGCTGTTGCAGGTTTTAATGAAGATGGTACAGGCGAAAATGATGCCATAGGTATACATAGAGATGATGGTCAAACACGTTCTGCAAGTGAATTTAATTATTTATGTATGAGTGGCTCGTCAAAAAACGAGGGCAAAAGTAGCCTTCAAGTATATGGGGATTTAGCATAATGGCTAGTGAACTTAAAGTAGATAAAATTACAGGGGTTGCTACGGCAGGGTCAATAGATGTGACAGGCGAGGGCGGTAGCACGACTACAAATCTACAGCAAGGTTTAACAAAAGTTTGGATTAATTTTAATGATGGAAGTGAAGCAGATACAGTAAGAGATAGTTTTAACGTAACTACTTTAACAGATAGAGGCACTGGTTTGTGGACACTTACTGTTACCAATAACTTTGTAAACATTTATTACGAAGGTTCTGGTTCTGCGGCTGACGCATGGCCTGATGCAGATGCAAGAAATAGAATGGTGTTAAATGGCCCTAATACCACATCAGAGGTTTACATAAATGTTTTTGATACAAGTGGGTCTACAGAAAATGACCCTGATTATGTAGGTGCATCTAATCACGGAGACTTAGCATGAGCAGAGCAGCTGATTTAGCAAATCTTATAGCAAGTGGTAGCACTACAATACATGGTGAGGCTGGTGTTACATCTAGTGATTCTACTGGTAAGACTACAAATTTACAACAAGGGTTATGTAAATCATTTTGGTCTTTAGATGGTACAGGCACGATTGCTTTCAGAGGAGATGAAAGTTTTAACGTTAGTGGAAGTACAGATTTAGGGACAGGAGATTATAAAGTTGCGTTTACAAATAATATGTCATCTGCAAATTACTCTGCGCTAGGAAATGGTGGCACAACGGATAGTAATTGGAACAATCAGCATGTATCTGATGTCGTTATGGGTGGAAATATTGCAGGTAGTTTCACGGCTTTTTATGACGCATCAGGTATAGGGTTTGCAAATTATAATAATAATTCTCCTAATGATACAGAAGTTTTTAATGGTGCAGTTTTTGGAGCGTTAGTGTAATGGCAAGCGAACTTAGAGTAGATACATTAAAAGATGCTAGTGGTAATAACTCTATTGCTACTTCTTTTGTGGCAGGGGGTAGTGCTAAAGCATATGGAATGATTGATGGAACAGGAACAGCAGAAGTAATTACAAACTCTTCTTTAAATGCCGCTACAATGACAGACAACGGCACTGGTGATTATACTTTTAATTTAACTAGTAACATGGGTAACACCACTTATATGTTTGTGATAAATAGTCATAATGAGACAACAGGCGTTAGTGCTAGAACTTCCTCTAAATATACAGATGGACAAACTGCTGGGGCATTTAGATTTACTGTTGGTTTTCCAAGCAATACATCTGGTGCAGGAACACAATTTGATGAGGATTTTAATCCAATAATGCTGTTTGGAGACTTAGCATAATGGAACTAGATGCAATGCTCTTCTGGAATATTATTCTTACATTAATTGTAGCACCAGCGTTCTGGGCATTTCGTCAGATGTTTGCAGAAGTAAAGCGTTTACAGATATTACTGAATAAAACACGTGAAGACTATGCAACTAAGTTTGAATTAAAAGATGACATGAACAGAGTAATGGAAGCATTACACAGAGTAGAAGACAAATTAGATAGAGCATTAGACAGGAAATAAACATGGCAATGTTCAAGGCATTTAAGCCTAGTGGCATGGAAAAGATAGCACGTGCTATGGGCTATCAGGGTAACATGCAAGGCTTTCAAGACTTTATAGCACAAGACCCTATGCGTCAACAGCGTATGCAACAGTTTACTAACCAAGCTGTGCAGATGGCACGTGGTGGTATTATTAAGATGCAGGAAGGTGGTACACCAAAACTTACTGATAAATTTCCCCCCGGTAGTATAAAAGTAGATATTCCTGAAAGGGGGATGCCACCATTTGACAATACACCAGAAGAAACTCCACCACCATCACCAAACATAGGTGACATTACTGTAGATAGATTATCAACAGGTGCATTACCTGCAGGTGGTGTAACGCAAGTGGCAACAACACCTATATCTCAAGACCAATTAGTAACTACAGGAACTGGCATGTTAGACCCACGTGCTAGTATATCTACTGCTGTAGCTGATACAGCACAAGCAGATGCTGTTGTTGAAAAACAAGCCAATAAAATGGAAGCAGTTCAATCTGCTGATGGTGTGCAAACAGCGTTGCAAGCAACACAAGCGGCACAAGGTACTGTTGACCCACGTGCAGAAGTAGTAGCATCACAACAAGCAAAAAGTTCTGTAGGTGATTTAAGTGCCGCACAAGGTGCAGGAATACTTATGGATAATCCTGTACAACGTGAAATACAGGATGGTGAATTAATTAGTAGTGTGGCTAATGCTGAAAAAGCTGCAAAGTTTACTGAAGAAATCCAATCTGCTGAAGCGACCCCAACAAAACAAGCTACTGTACAAGGTCAACTAGAAGGTTTAATGCAACAGTTTGAAGGTGGTAATACACCATCTTGGGCGGCTGGTGCTATGAGAGCAGTAAAGGGGGAGATGGCTAGAAGAGGTTTAAGTGCTTCTTCTATTGCAGGTCAGGCTCTAGTGCAAGCCGCAATGGAATCTGCTCTACCTATAGCGCAAGCTGATGCATCTGTAACAGCACAGTTTGAAGCACAAAACTTATCAAATAGACAACAACGTGCTATGCTTGCGGCAGAACAACGTGCCACATTTATGGGCATGGAATTTGACCAAGCATTTCAAGCTAGAGTACAAAATGCAGGACGTATAGCTGATATAGCTAATATGAACTTTACTGCTGAACAACAGATAGCATTAGAGAATAGTCGTATTGCTAATACAATGAACCTGCAAAACTTGTCTAACTCACAAGCAATGGTGATGGCAGAAGCTGCGGCATTGTCTAATTTAGATATGGCTAACCTGAACAACAGACAACAAGCATCTGTACAGAATGCACAAAACTTTATGCAGATGGATATGGCTAATTTAAATAACAGACAACAAACAGAAATGTTTAAAGCACAACAACGTATACAGTCTTTGTTTACAGACCAAGCGGCAATAAATGCGGCTAGGCAATTTAATGCTACATCTCAAAATCAAACAGACCAGTTTTTTGCAAACCTACAGTCGCAGACATCTCAGTTTAATGCATCACAAGCAAATGCACAAGCACAGTTTAATGCAGGTCAGATTAATACAGTAGAAAGATTTAATCAGGAGATTGCCAATCAACGTGACCAGTTTAATGCACAGAATCAATTGGTAATAGCACAGAGTAATGCACAGTGGAGAAGAGAGATAGCTACTGCTGATACTGCCGCAACAAATCGTGCTAATGAATTAAATGCTAAAGCAGTGTTAGATATATCTAATCAAGCATATAATAATTTATGGCAGTATTATGCCGATACTATGGAGTGGGCTTGGCAATCTTCAGAAAACGAATTAAATAGATATACAGACATGGCTATAGCGCAATTAAGTGCAAGTTCAGCAAAAGAAGCACAAAAAATGGCGGCAGATTCAGCGGCTGGTACTGCTATAGGACGTTTAATAGGCACACTAGGTTCTGCATATATAGGTGGAGTATTTGGAAGATGATTACTAATCCTGCAATAGAAATATATAATCAATTTAATAATAATTTAAGTAGTATAAAAGAAGAAGTAAAAAAACCATCTATGGGTTTATTATCTTCTAAAAAAACTACATCTAAAAATAATTCCAATGAACCTGCTATTCGTGCTATGAAACATATGGAAGTAATTCGTAATCAAAGAGAAGATATAAAAAATGTCTAACACAGAACCTTTACACGATTTACCTATTCCCGGGATGTCTTTAACTGCTGAATTAGGTGGTAGACCTTGGCAAAGTCCAGCACAATATTCTACTGTAGATGAGGCTGTAAATTATTATTTAAAAAGAATGTCATCTGAAGAATTTTCTCAGCAGTTAGAAGATATATTAGAACTAGGAATACCTGTAACTGATATAGCAAATACAATACAAATGTCAGGTGTTATGGATGGTAAGCATAGTGTTGATGTAGGAATGCTAGTTATGCCTGTTATTATGGAAATGATGATGCTTATAGGTGATTCAGCAAATATTAAATATACTACAGGTTTAGAAGACCCAAGTAAAGACTTAGTGTCTGATTCGATGTTAGCCAAAATTAAAAACGAATTAGAAAATAAAAAAGAAGACACTAAAGAAGAAGTAAAAAAAGAAATTGTTTCTGAAGAAAAGCCTAAAGGACTAATGGCGAGGAAAAAACAATGAGATTTTTAGACGTAATAGGTGGTATTGCAGAAGGTGTTGACGAAACTTTAAGCAAAAGCATAGATGAATCTAATAAGTTTGCAAGAGAAGTAAAACTAAGAAAAATTGAAAGACGAGATGCTGCAGAAGACATATATCAAAAAGATTTGAGAGAAGCTAGAAAGGTAATGGATACTCTATCTGGAATTACTGGTGGTGATGTAGATAAAGCGGCACAGTTATTTAAACTAGGTGGAAGTTCTGCTGGGGCGCAAAATATAGCAAACTTAATAAACGAAGAACAGCTTAAACTGGGAGACGATTTTAACCTTGATACAATGATAGGATTTGTAGAAACTGAAACAAAAGGTTTTGGTGTAGAAGATTATTTAACTAAACTTGTACGTAGACCAGAAGAATTGATAAGCACACCATCTGAAGAAAGAGTTGGCGGTACAGGTCTTTATGAGGCATTGTTTAAACCTGATTATTCTAAAGAAATTCAGAGAGGTGTTGAGGCAGCTTCACCATTTACACCAAGAAAAGAAGTGGAAGGTTTGGATATACAAACTGCTAAGTTATTAGACACTACTGCTTCTAAACAGTATGAACAAGAACAAGAAATGTATAAACTAGATTTAGCTGCTAAAATTCTTGACAATCAAGCGGCTAGAGAAGCACTTAATCAAAAATTTGCTTTTACTAATGCTGAATTTAGAGCTAACATAGACGACATTGCTACCTATCAAGGTATATCTTTAAATGATGATGGAACAATTAATATACAGAGCGCACAAGAAATAAATCTAGATTTAGCTCAAGCCTTAACAGATACCGTTGAAATAGCAACTAATGTAGCACTAAATGCTACTGGAACATTAAAAGATAAAGGAAATTTAGCTACTTTATTAGCAAAAGCATCGGCTACGGATAAAAAAGGTGGTTATCTAATTAATGCAAATAAATTTACAGAAGATACTGTACCTCAAATAGGAAAAGTGTATAAAATATCAAAAAATAATAAAAACATACCACATCTTTACTTGGGGAGCGAACTTAAATTTGTTCCGCTTTTTTAGGAGTATTTTATGAACGAGTATTTACCAGAGGGGTTTGGTTATACTATAGAAAACAATGTAGAAGATAAAGAGGAAAAAGTAGAAGATACTAAAAGTAATACTACTTCTACTGTTCTTCCTGAAGGATTTGGTTATACTATAGAAAATAATGAACCAGATGACATAGTTACACAACCAAAACAAAAAATTGTTTACGAAGACGGAGATACATTACCTTCTGATGACCTTATACAAAAAGTTAAAGAAGAAAGACCTACAGAAAAATTATCCGTAAAAGATTTAGAAACAGACCCACAAATTATTGAAGATATACTTCAGTATAGACAAGATAGATTTGGTACTGAAAAAGATGTAGGTAGCAAGAATATATTTTTTGGAAATATTATTTCAACACAAGAACTTACTCCTGAAAACATAGTAGATGATTACTTAGACCATTATAGATTTTTGAGAAATAATTTTGGTGATGGTTCGTTAGAAGTAAACTGGTTGCGTGGATTAAAACAAAAAGAACAGCAAGCATTAAATGCAGGTGATGGTGATTTAGCTAATAACTATGCAGAGCAACGTGCTAGAGCATTACGGTTATATCAAAATGCAGAATCTATGGCTGGTTTTTTTGATAGCAAACGATATGAAAATATGTCTACAGGAGAAATGATTAGCGACATTGCAGGAGCTGCTGGAGCAACTACATTAGCAATATTATCTGACCCTTGGACAGTGCTTACAGCAGGTACAGGTAGAGTTGTTGCAGGACGTGCAACAGGTAGTGCCATGAAAAAAGCTATTATTGCCGCGGCTACATCTGCCCCACTAGAAGCAGGAGCTGCGGCTTCAACTGATTTAGCTATACAACAAGCTGAAATAGAAATGGGAGCAAGAGATGAAGTTGACTACGACAGGACAGCTAAAGTAGCAGGTATATCTGCTCTTACAGCAGGAACACTATCAGCAGGTGGAACAGCGTTAACAGCACGAAGAGTAGACAAAGTATCACGTGGTGGACTAAGTAAATCATTAAAAAATATGCAAGAACAACAAACTAAAGCTGCAGAACTTAAAAATGCAGAATTAGGTGTTCAATCTAACATAATAAGAGAAAATTTAGCCAAAGGTATTGAAAAAGTATACGGTAAAGAAGCTATACTAAGAAATAAAAGTGGTGAAATAAGTGGTATAAATAGTTCTGTAATAAGAGAATCGGACTATGCAGGAAGATTAAAACAAGAACTAGATTTAGATATTGATTTAATAGAACCTTCTTTAAGTTTTAGTACTTTTGAAAGAGTAGCAGCCTCAACTGGAGAAGTAATAGAAGCGGCTAGAAACGGAACTCTCAAATTTAAAGACGATGTTACAGGAAAAGAAATAAAAGAATTTGCATTGCCTCTTCAAAAAAATGAACGAGTTAGCGAAAGATTACTTAATATATTAACAAATACTTCTGATGAATCTTTAAATTTTACTACTGATATATTAGGAAGATATGGAATAACACAAAGAGAATTATCTGCAACTTTATTTGCAGATGCTAGTTGGGCTGGTAAAAGACTAAGAGAACTTAGAACTTTAAGTGATATAGTAGGACGTGCTAGTAGAACTAAAACATTAGGAGAAGCGGCTGAAGAAGCAGAAGAAAAAGCAGCAAAAACACTAGGAGAAACATTTCGTAGGTTAGAAAATATTAGAAGACTTACTTTAGTTAGTGGAATTGCAACTGCTGTAAGAAACAATTTGTCTCAAATTTTACGTTCTGGTATAGAAGCACCCGTATATGCGCTAGAATCTGCAATAAATCCAAATAAAAGATTTGGTGTCCGTAATACTATGGCACAAATACAACACACTTTTTATGACCAAAAAGATGCCGCTACAATATCTCAATTTATTTTGGACATGCACGATAAACAAAAATCTAGGTTTTATAATCAGTATAGTGAAGTTAAAAATACGTTACGAAAAAATAATCCCGGACAAAGTTCTTTAGCTGGTAAAGGTAACAGTGTACAATCTACTACACCTTTTCTTGATAAATGGGAAGGGGTTATAACTTCTTTTAATTACTTAAACAGATTACAAGAAGCTGCTTATAGAAATGGTATGTTTAGTGCATCATTGCAAAGACAGTTATTTGATAAAGGATTAGACTATTTAGACGTTCTTAAATCAGGTAGAATTACAGAAAATATATCTGAAGAAATGGTAACAAAAGCGGTTGATGATGCGTTAGAATTTACGTATGCTTCTCAACCAAAATTTGCTCCATTTAGAACTTTAAATAAAATGATTGTTGAATCAGGTTTTACTTTAGCAATACCCTTTCCACGTTTTATGTTTAAAGCAATGGAATTTACTTACAATTACAATGCTTTTACAGGTATGCCTACAGCATTAAGTAGAATGGCTTTTACTTCTCTTAGAGGTGGTAAAATAACTGATGGTCAGGTAAGACAACTTGCTGAAGGTATAGCAGGTGGTGTACCATTACTTACATTAGGTTATATGCTTCGTGACCCTGATGGAGAAGTTGCAGGTAGCGATTGGTATATGCTAAAAGATGGTAGAGGTAATGAATTTGATGCTCGTCCATATTTTCCTATAACACCATATCTTTTATTTGGTGAAATGATGCACAGATTTCAGGACGAAAGACCGGGAGAAGTATTTCGTTTTAAAGAGGCTATGGAAGGACTAACGGGAGCAAATTTTAGAGGTTCTGGTGCGGCTGGAAGAATACTTGAGGATATAACTGCATGGGGCTTATCTGGAGAAGGTGAACTTCAATTTATGTCAAGCATGAAAGATGCTGGTAAATATTTAGGAGAGGCTGTGTCTGGTTATGGACAACCTATATATCAAATAGCAGATATATTTGTTGATGGCGACCAAAGAATACGAGACTATAAAGATGATGTAAATTATCAATCAGGAATTAAAAACTTTCTTGGTGGATTTGCAGCACCATTTGAATCTAGGTTAAAAAGAGTAGGTGAAGCTGTAGGATTTGATGTAGATGACCCTTGGAAAGAAGACCCTAGATTTGAAGAAGTTCCTGAAAGAGTAATGCCATTTTTTAAAATTTTGTTTGGTGCTACTTTATCTCGTGTGCCACCTAAATACGTAGTAGAATTAAATAGAATGGGATTTAGTTATGTAGACTTAATGTCTAAAACTAATTCTGCATCTTTAGATAAACAGATGAATAGAGAAATAGGTAAAGCATTACAAGAAGAAATGCCAGAAGTACTTGCTACAGCAAAAGAAGATAACTTTTCTCCTGAAAGGACTGCTGCAGAAGTAAAAAATTATATAAGTACTATGAAATCCATGATTTATGCAGACCTAAAACTTGGAACAGAAAGTAACGCACATCACGCAAATCTACAGAGATTTAGAAGACTTAGCCCTTATATAAGAAGAGCTGCAGAAAAAGAATATATAAAAATGAAAATAGACAAAGGTATACCCAAAGAAGATGCTAAAATAGATTTTATGAAAGCAAGTGATGTCGCAGAAATTTTAAATATAGCTAAAAATTATAACAACTATTCTAAGCAAAGACAAAAGGCAAAATAAAAACGGGGGCAATTAAGCCCCCATTCTTTTATCTGTTATCACCATCACCGTGAATAGCATTGCGTTGTTTTCTATCTTCTAGCTTATCAAGATTCTGCGTAGCAATAACAGATAGAGGAACATCTAAGTCTTGTGCAAGTGTAGCACAGTACCATAACACATCTCCTATTTCAAAAGCTATATCTATTTTTTTCTGCTCAAAGTCCTCTTGATTATAGCCATCACGAAGAAACTTCTTAACCTTGTTAGCAATCTCTCCTGCTTCACCTGCCAATCCTAGTGCAGGGTAAGTTATCCTATATGATTCAGGATATATAGCATACGACTTTGCTTTTTTTTGATACTCATTTAATTCCATTTTACCGTACTTATCCTCTATCCATTTATGCATTTCATATTCAAGCCACACCTTCTTCTTCCTTTTTATTTTCAATAGGTTTGTTTTCTTGTGGTATGAAAAACTTTTTAAGCATTTCTAGTTTATCATGGTAGTTAGATATATGTCCTAACTCTACATCAATAGCTTCTTGTATATCTTGATGCTCACCAATACCAACAGGACATTCAAGTAACACTTCTACATTAGCCACATGTTTTTTAATATGTCCTATGAGATGTGCAACTTGTGCTTCAATTAATTTAGGTCTTAATGCCATTATTTACTCCTTTGTCTAAATCTGTGCCTAAAGAAAACTATGATATTAATTATAGTATTTATAGATATAGCTGTTAACATAGCTACTTCCCACCAATTTGCCACATAGTTTAAAACCATCCTAGCTTGACCCCATTATGTATAATAATAAAAAAGCAAGCAACCAAGTGAGTGAGTACCCAAAAGGTACGTAGCATAGCGGCAATATCGCTTTCCATTTCGTCATCTGATATCTTGCTCCCTATTGTTTTTGACCAGATTCTCCATACTTTACTTCTCATAATTCTTTCTTTGTATCTCTGTATAAGCCAGACGTTCTATATCATATCTTTTTATACCCATGTCTTCAAGTGTGTGGTCAGGCAACTCTTGTAGTTGTCTTATCACACTACGTGTCTTTCTCCAATCTATAACATATCTTATAAATCTGGTCAAGTAATTTTCTAGTGCTAACTTTTTCATTTTTATTGTTTCTCCTATAGTGTAAGTATACTCTCTCTTACTTCCTAAATATCCGGGAACGTGTTTCATGCCGCTGTTAAATCCACCACTTCACATACACCTGCAGAACAAGCTAATTCACGTCCACCAGATGTATTATCTTCTTTCTCAAACTCTTGGAGCAAAGACCAATCTATATTATCTGGCATACTCATGTTAAGTTCTTCATACTCTTTTAAATCAATATCTTGATAGGGTGCTTGTTGATAAGTATGCTCATTAAATGGTAAAAAACTAATACCTGATACTTCATCAAAGTTTTTATACACCCATGCACCAACATCCATCCACTCATGTTCTTTAACAGATATAGTAACAGAAGGTTTATGCTCTGACCAGTGACGTTGATACAACAACCATAACTCAAGTTGTTCTATTGCTGTCATCTCTGTACGAGTAACTGCACCAGATGGTGCTTTCATTGGAAAGCTAAACACCGTAGTGCTGTCTGGTTTCATTACATCTGGTTCTGCAGGTATACCTTGTGACATTAAGAACTGTGTTAGTGGGTCTTTGTTATCTCCACGCACAGTACGCACGTAATGAGGATTATGTCTGGCATGTATACCTGACGCACTGTCAACTAATTGACTAACTGTACCGCTAGGTTTGACGCATGTAATAGCGGTAGACTGTGCTATACCTAAATGTTGTGCAAAAACTCTGTTTGTTTCTACAGCTACATCTCTAAGTTCTTCTAGCAGAGAACCTATATTCATACCATATGTGCTACTCTTACCTGACAATATTTGATTGTCCATGATACCAGTAAGAGATACACCAAGCAGTCTTTCTTCTTCTGTGTTTTTTTGCCATACTTTACGTAGGTATCTAAAATCTGTCATGGTAGATTGAAATGTTCCTAATATAGTAGCCATTTGAACTTTCCAAGCAAGTGATTCTTTATTATCAGATGCACGTGCTACTACCTCTGATAAGTTACAAAACTGATAAGGACGCAGGATTATTTCACTACATGGATTACATCCGAAATTATGTTTCGTATCACGTCTTCCATTTTTTGCAGCTTGCTTTATTGCAGAAGCACGATTGAATATACCACGTTCACCTGACTTACTTTCATATAAAGACACCCACTCACGCATAAATGTGCCTATCTCTGGCTTAAATTTATATGCCACACTATTATTAGCTAACGCACGTTGTCCTTCATTTTCCCACCATTGACCTGACTTAGCATGTGCCATTTGGTCATCTCCAAGATTAGATAATGAAATCAATGCACTACGTCTGACACCACCTACAACAACAACTTCTCCTATTTTACACATTATATCATGTGCTTCAATAGGCCAAAGTCTGCGACCAGATGCACCTTTAAACTTCTCAATACAGAAGTTAAATAACTCTACTAAAGGTTGTGGTCCTGATGCTCTGCCACCAAATGTTTTCAGTCTTGCACCTGCAGGACGCACCTCTGATACATCCCACTTTGGTATCTGACCTGCATATAACATAGCAATCAACTCACGCAATGCTCTTGCCCACCCGGGTCTGCTATCACCAACTTTAATAACTGTATCACTCTTCTCAAAGTGTT
>VTLG01000581.1_pt1 | contig 49477 bp, 79 predicted proteins | sample 4694571 | NCBI WGS metagenome assembly VTLG01 (sample SAMN12604809, study PRJNA352737) | marine metagenome | biome: ENVO:00000447; feature: ENVO:00000209|ENVO:00000569|ENVO:01000036; material: ENVO:00002151; isolation source: viral sequences binned using virsorter ... | reverse complement strand
CCAAGAGGTCTGGTGAGACTGAAGATAGTACCGATTATAAAGAGAAAGCACCTGCTAAGAAGAAAGCAAAACCAGTTGCTAAGGCTACTGTAAGGAAACCTAAAGCAGCACCTAAGAAGAAAGCAGCAACAGTTAAGAAGGTAGAGAAAGCAGTTAAGACTGCTAAGAAAGAGCAACCAAAGAAACCAACTTCCAAGAAAGGATTGTTAGGTAAAGTAGGTGATGCTGTTAAGAAAGGTGTTGAGAGACACAACAAAGCAAGAGCAGCAGGTAAAGTACCAGAGAAACGTGTGAAGGAATTCGCAAAAGGATTTAAGAAAGGTGTTAGTGGCACTCTTAAATTCGCTGGTAAGGTTAAGAAGGCTGTTAGTGAGGAGAAGGTTGAAGAGGGTATACTACCCAATATAATTAAGAAGGGTATTGCTAAACATAAGGATGCTGTTGAAAAGGAAAAGATTAAAAAGCGTAAGGCAGTTCCTTATCAAGCATTAGCAGCAGAGCATAAACCTGAAGGTGAGTTTGTTGATGAAGCAACTCGTCTTAAGAAAGAGAAGGGTTATGATAAGGGTGGTACTAAGAAACCATCTGGTAAACCAACAGCATTGTCAGTAGTTCTTGATAAAATTAAGAAGGAGCATGGTGCTGGTGCTGTTATGGGACAAGGTGGTAGCAGACAAAAGAAGAAAGAGAAAGGTGCTAAGTCATCATCTGGTACTGGTAAGTATCTGAAGAGAGCACAAGATAAGAAAGCCTATGTTGCTAAGGCAAAGAAGGCGGGATTCAAATCTGCTAAAGACTATACCAATACAGTGGCGAGGTATGGTGGAGAAGATAATTATAAGAAAGGTAAGGGTCTGGGAACATGAGTCTCCCAGAAATTACCTATGATCCTTGGTTTCACGATAAACCTCACCCACATGATTCAATGCCAATAGCAACAGATGAACCATTAGATACATCACCATCAGAGATTCAACCTCCTGGTGTAGATGAGGAACCTATACATGAAAAGATGTATAGAATTGCAACGGATAAGTACAATCCATTCTCAGTCGGAGGATCCGAAAGTATAAATGACAAACGTTGAAGAGACAACTGATCTCGGAAGAGAGATTATAAAAGCTGCACAGAAGAGACATGCTGATCATAAGGCAAAGAAGTTTTCTGATTTTCAAAAGCATGCAGGTGAGGTTAAAAAAAGAGGTGTAAAATTTTACGATAAGAAAGGGTCAGGATATATTAAAGGTGGTAAAAAAATATACTCGTGAAGCCTATATAGATTACCTATAGGTATATAATTATGGTTAACTTTTTAATGCCAATCGCTATCAGCATAATCAATAAGGCAGTTGATAGAATTCCTGATGATCTTGACTCTGTAATTAAAGATTTTCTAATCAAGTTGCTTAAGAAAGCAGCAGCAAAGACTGGAAACAAAGTTGATGATCAGTTAGTAGAAGCACTTCAGAAAGCACTATTAGAAGGATAAATTTATGGGGTTTTAAACCCCATTTTTTTATAAATAGTCTTAGTTAAAATAATTCTGGAGTAGAGGAACATGGCACTTTGGGGAGTCACAGATGCTAATGAAGCAAAGCCTAAGTGGGCTGTACAGGGTGGTGCTGTAGACCCCTCAAATATCTTTGCTACAGCAGAAGGTTGGGTTCTTAGACACTATAAGAAAGGAGATCAGACTAAGTACTGGGATGAAGTTCTAGTTGCAGTTGATGGTCTAGTCGGAGCTGGTGGTCGTGGTACTGATACTCTAGGTGAAGCAGATATCTCTGCTGTATTCTTTGAGGGTACAACATATGCTGCTGCAGCTACAGGAACCGTTGTTGTTATCTACAATGAGAAGGTAGATGTTACTGCTGGTGCAACATTAGTGGTTACTAACACAACAGATAGTGCTTCTATTACTGCTACATATGCTAGAGGAACAGGTACAAACCGTGTCGAGTTTGACTTTACATGTGCTGCTGCAGATAAGGTACATACAATCGGTGCTCAAACAATCTCTGGAACAATCAAGGACGCTGGTACAAACACAGCATCCGATAAGGTATTCGTTCTAGGTGATACCATTGGTGCTGGTGGATCTGGTTCTACTAAAACAATTACTACAACATAATAGTATATGAAATTTGACGAACTGAATGAGGATACTTACATTCTGTTCGCCATTAAGCATTATGAAAATCCTCATTGTGTTACACGTGAGGATTTTGATGAAGACCTTAAAAGATTTAAGTACCTCAAACGTTTACTTAAACGTTACGTTAGAGGTGGTCAATTAAGGATACATTTGATTATAAATCATCTAATTATTCTTTATAATGTTTTTGGTGAAGCAGCAACTCCATTACTCTTTTACAAATTAGAAAGAGAGTATTGGAGTATTTTAAAAACCATACTTCTTTATCTTAATAAATATCCTATAGGGATGATGAATAGTTTGGAACTAGATGATGACATTCAAGAAGAACTAAATCAGATATGAATGAAGATGCACCAACAATGAGCACTGCCACTGCAGGTGGAGCAGGTTTCAGTCACAAGGCTGCAGCTACTGGTCCTAATGCTGGTATAGATCCTATCATGAACTTCAAGAAGAAGGTGCAGAAGCGTAAGAAGATGAAGGAGGATAATGAGATCGATAGACCTATTGTCGTTGATCGTCAAGTTCCTGGTGGTAGATCTAGACTGTTTCAATACAGAGTTAAGATCCCTAAAGGTGGTATAGATACCATCATATATGCAAACAATCCTGCCGAACTCCGTCAGAAGTTACGTTTGCTTGTTAATTACAGATACCGTGGGGATATTTCTATCGAAAGAATTATGCCTGGCGAAGCTGGTAAGTTCTTTATGGATAAAAGGCATAAGCATATGAAAAATGTTAACGAATCAGCTGATGATAAGTCAGCACAACAAGCAATAGTTCAACAGAAGACTGCTCTTGAGAAAAAGAAAGTCTTAATGAAGAAGCAAGCATTACAGAAGCAACTTCAAAGTAAAGTGCAAGACATGAAGAAGAAGGCTAGAGTTGGTGGTAATAAAGGCGAAGCAGATAGTTAGTCATGGCCGAAGGTGTTAATACAGCTATCATTGAGCGACTGGAAAAAGTTGTCCAATCTCTGCAGGAAAATTCTGTAAAGATGGGGCAACTTCTTGCTGTTCATAATGAAAAGTTAGACAAGCAAGATCAAATTGATAATGTATTGTTTGAGAAGTTAGATAGTAATCGTAGATTAGTAGAAAGAGAAACCGAATTAATAAAGAAAGGATGTGAAAGAGATATACGAAAGGTTGATGACCGCCTCAGAGTCATGGAAAAGAAAATGTGGTCTATTTTTGGTGGTCTTGCTGTTATATCTTTCCTTGTTAGTATACCAGGCCAAAGATTCATCAAGAACTTGACAGATTCTACAGCAACTAGTATGATAGAGATTCCTAAAGTCTCTCAAGTTGTCTGAGTTTGTTGATGCTCAATATGTAATGCTTTTATCTGGCAGACTTGATAAGTTTGTTAGGAAGAAGTCAGATTTATATAACTTCCGTTGCCCCTACTGTGGTGATTCACAGAAACATAGGAACAAGGCAAGGGGGTATTTTTTTCGTGCAAAAGCAGACATGGTATTCAAATGCCATAACTGTGGAGTAGGCAGAACTCTACCAAACTTCTTGAAAGACCAGGCACCAGATCTCTATGATGAGTATATCATGGAGAGATATAAGAAGGGTACAACTGGTAAAGGATCTTATGTTCCGAAACCAAAATTTGAGAAACCAGTGTTTAAAAAGGTTGGAAATCTTAAAAGAATTTCTAGTCTAAATATTGAACACGTTGCTCATAAGTACATCACAAAACGAGGGTTAGATCCCTCGTTATTTTATTATGCTGAGAAGTTTTGTACATGGGTTAACACCCAGAAGCCTACCTTCACAAACATAACTAAGGATCATCCAAGGATTATCATCCCCTTTATAGATAAGGACGGTGAGTGGTTTGGATTCCAAGGTCGTGCATTAAATCCAAAGGATAAGTTACGTTATATAACTGTCATGTTGGATGAAAACAAACCCAAAATTTATGGACTTGACAGAATCAACACTAAAAAAACAATTCACATCGTTGAGGGACCGTTTGATTCGACCCTCTTGGATAATTCCATTGCGATGGCTGGGTCTGATGTTGATAGTCGGACGTTTGGTTGGAGCAATTGTGTTTGGGTTTATGATAACGAACCTCGTAATAGAGAAATCGTCAACCGTATCTCCAGATCAATTGACAGAGGAGAAAAGGTAGTGATATGGCCAAATAATATAAAGGAAAAGGACATAAATGACATGGTAATAGCTGGACACGATGTTCAATCTCTGGTACAATTAAACACGTACCAAGGACTAGAGGCAAAAGTTAAATTAACCGAATGGAAAAAGGTATGACACCAACGGAAACACAAATTAAAGTTGTTAAAAGGGATGGTACAAGTACTACCCTTGATTTAGAACGTGTTCATCATATTGTTGAGCATGCTTGCAAGGGTCTTGCAGGTGTATCTGAATCAGCAGTTGAAATGAATTCTGGTCTTCAGTTCTTTGATGGAATAGAGACTAAAGATATTCAAGAGATTCTTATTCGTTCTGCTAATGATTTGATTACGTTAGACAATCCTAACTATCAATTCGTTGCTGCTAGACTTCTTTTGTTTGGATTAAGGAAGTCAGTATACAAAGGTCATCCTGACAACCATCCTATTCTTAAGGATCATGTAAAAAAATGTATAAACCTTAAGGTTTATGACAGTGAAATACTACAGAAGTTTTCTGATGAAGAGTGGGGTGTATTAAATAGTTACATCGATCACGATAGAGATTATCTCTTTACCTATGCAGGTATGCGTCAGGTATGTGACAAGTATCTTGTACAAGATAGAAGTAGTGGAGAGATCTATGAGACTCCACAGTTCATGTACATCATGATTGCTGCTACTCTCTTTCAAGATGACGATAAGTTTTATAGATTAGATTACATTAAAAAGTATTATGACGCAATCAGCAAGCACAAAATCAACATCCCAACGCCAGTCATGGCAGGTGTCAGAACACCCATTCGTCAATTTGCATCTTGTGTTCTGGTTGATCTTGATGACACCCTCGATAGTATCTTTAGCGGTGATATGGCTATTGGCAAGTACGTCGCACAGAGGGCTGGTATCGGTATTAACGCAGGAAGAATCAGAGGGATCAACGCTAAAATCCGTGGTGGAGAAGTTCAACACACAGGTGTCATCCCCTTCCTTAAAAAACTTGAATCAACTGTCAGATGCTGCACTCAAAACGGGATCAGAGGCGGTTCAGCTACTGTCCACTTTCCGATCTGGCATCAAGAAATTCAAGACATCCTTGTTCTCAAAAACAACAAAGGAACAGAAGACAACCGAGTCAGAAAGCTCGACTACAGTATCCAACTAAGTAAGATTTTTTATGAGCGATTTATCCAGAACAGTACTATTAGTTTATTCAGCCCTCATGATGTCCCTGGGTTGTATGACGCTTTTGGTAGCGATACCTTTGACGAACTCTATACTCAATACGAATCAGACGAATCAATCTCTAGAACAACCATCGGAGCTCAAGAACTTATACTCGATCTCTTAAAGGAGAGAGCAGAGACTGGTCGTATATACATTATGAATATCGACCACTGTAATACTCATTCATCCTTTAAGGATAAGATTAGTATGAGTAATCTCTGTCAAGAGATCACTCTACCTACTACACCTATACAACACATTGATGGTAGTGGTGAGATTGCTTTGTGTATTCTCTCTGCTATTAACATAGGTAAGATTAATAAGATTGAAGAGTTGGATGAGTTGTGTGAGTTAGCAGTAAGAGGATTGGATGCACTGATAGACTATCAACAGTATCCTGTAAAGGCAGCAGAACAATCCACAAAGAATCGTAGGTCACTTGGTATAGGTTACATAGGTTTAGCACACTATCTTGCTAAGAATGGTGTTAAGTATGATTCACAAGAAGCATTTGATTTAGTCCATAAATTGACAGAAAGATTTCAGTATGCCTTATTGAGTGCATCTAATCATCTATCAATGGAGAAAGGACCATGCGGTTACTTTGGTAAGACAAAGTATGCTGATGGCATCCTTCCTATAGATACATATAAGAAGGAAGTGGATGATATTGTACCTAATGATCTATCATGTGACTGGGAGTTTCTTAGGGGCCGCATATCCGAGTATGGGCTTAGGCACTCAACACTGTCGGCACAAATGCCTTCGGAGAGCAGTTCCGTTGTGTCAAACGCTACCAATGGAATCGAACCTCCTAGAGACTACTTGTCCATTAAGAAATCAAAGAAGGGGCCTCTTAAGCAAGTTGTTCCATCGTATACTACATTAAAGAATAATTATACTTTGCTCTGGGACATGCCAAACAATGATGGATACATCAAAGTTACAGCAGTCATGCAGAAGTTCTTTGACCAAGCAATCAGTGGTAACTGGAGTTATAATCCAGAGCATTACCCTGACAATGAAGTACCTGTGTCAGTAATGGCAAAGGACTTACTAACAACCTATAAGTATGGTTGGAAGACTTCTTACTATCAGAATACATATGATGCTAAGAAGGATGGGGATGAGGAAACTACTGATGTAGATAAACTCATAAATGAATTACTAACTACTGAGGAGGAGGTCTGTGACAGCTGTGCAGTCTAAAGAAGTAACTGGCATGACAGTGTTCAATAAGAATGCTGTCAATACTACAAAACAATTCATGTTTTTTGGAGCACCATTGAGTGTTCAACGTTATGATCAGTATAAATTTCCAACATTTGATCGACTGACACAGCAACAACTAGGATATTTCTGGAGACCTGAAGAGGTATCTCTTCAAAAGGATAGAGCAGATTATGCACAACTCAACGAAACACAAAAGCATATATTTACCAGCAACCTTAAGTACCAGATCATGCTGGACTCCGTACAAGGTCGTGCTCCTGGTATGGCTTTCACTCCTTACTGTTCTCTACCTGAGTTAGAAGCATGTATGCAAGTGTGGCAGTTCATGGAGATGATACACTCCAGATCTTACACATATATTATTAAGAATGTATACTCAGATCCTTCTGATGTATTTGATACTATTCTTACAGATGATAACATTCTTTCTCGTGCAGAGTCAGTTACTAAATCTTATGATGACTTCTTAAACTATGCACAGGAGTATGGTCAAGGTAATATGTGGTCAGAAGGATCCAGAGGGTCACCATCATCAGAATGGACTAAGAAGGATTTAAAAAGGTATCTTTATAAGGCAGTAGCTAATGTTAATATATTGGAAGGCATTCGTTTTTACGTTTCTTTTGCTTGCAGCTTTGCATTCGGTGAAAACAAACTCATGGAGGGGTCCGCAAAGATCTTATCCCTCATCGCCAGAGATGAATCACAACACCTTGTACTCACCCAACAGATACTAAAGAATTGGAAAGAAGGTAAAGATGATCCAGACATGGAAGAGATAGCAGAGGAAGAACAAGAAACTGTAACTCAAATGTTTAGGAAGTGTGTGGATGAAGAGAAGGCATGGGCAGATTACCTATTCCAAAGTGGATCTATGATTGGATTGAATGAAAGATTGTTGCATAATTATGTTGAGTGGATTGCTAATAGAAGAATGAAAGCAATAGGTTTGAAGCCTATATACGATCAACCCCTTAGAAATAATCCACTACCTTGGACTGAGCACTGGCTCAATTCTAAGGGTCAGCAAAACGCACCACAAGAAACGGAGATTGAAAGCTATGTCGTTGGAGGAATCAAACAAGATGTCACAGAAGATACCTTCGCAGGATTCTCCCTCTGAACCAGAGTGGAAGTTGGAAGACTTACAGAAGGCAATCATTGATAGTGCTGAGATGTATGATGAATTACTAGACAAGGCAGGACAGCATGAGTTACCAGCACAGACAGCAGAAGCAATGTGGGAGATGGAAAGACACATGTGGTCACAGAGGCAGCAGAAGGAAGGGGTTGACGAATCATCTTTCTAATGCTATTGTATCAATATGAACCACTTTGTAATGGTTCTCTGACATAAATAGTCAGTAGGTATCAATAGATACCCTTTCGTTCATCCCAGAAGGGACGCAAGTAAGCCGACTCGGAACGGATCTCGTTCATCCTATGGAATTTTTAATAGCTGCTGCATTAACTTGTGCCGATGTATCAAAACTGGTAGATCGTGCTGAGGCTAAGAGAGATCTTAGTCCTGAAACCAAGCAAGAGATAGTGGAGATGTACCAAGTACATCTTACGGAAGCAGTAGGACTAGAGTGTACATGGGACGCAAAAGCCGACTGAAGGAACGGTCTAATAAACCTAATCCTACAGGAGAAAACAAATGGCACAAGTCACTTACCGTGGTGTCAAGTACGACACCAATTCACGTAAAGCAACACCATCTTCTAAGTCAGAACTGACTTATAGAGGTGTTAAGCATAGCAAAGTAGATGAAGTTCTACCTTCATATCTTGATGTTGCTTAAGTAACGTCACGATTTGTATATAAAGACACCTTATTGACAGGTGTCTTTTTTTATGTGATAATAAATACTGGAAATTGTATTGAGAGTCATGAAAATTTTTCTAGACTGCTCTGATGTTGACCTAATAAAACAGTCTTATTCTACTGGGTTAATTGATGGAGTTACTACTAACCCCAGTTTGATGTTGAAGAATGGTCACAACCCTTTGGATGTTCTTAAGGAGATAACTTCTATCTTTCCTTGGGATGCTTCAATATCAGCAGAGGTAGTGGGAGAAACAGTAGAAGACATGCTAGCCATGGCTGATACTTACTTGGAGATAGCACCTAACATTACTATTAAAGTACCTTGCACACGTACAGGTCTTAAGGCATGTAAGGATTTATCTGAGGATGAGGTGGCAGTTAACGTAACACTTATATTCTCTGCTGCTCAAGCAATACTTGCTGCTAAAGCAGGTGCAACATACGTTTCACCATTCATAGGTCGTTTGAACGATCAATATTGGGATGGTATATCATTAGTGGAGGAAATTTCAGATGTATTCACAACGCATGGTTCTAAAACTCAAGTACTCGCTGCTTCAATTAGAGAACCAATTCAAGTCGCAAAGTGTTTTCGAGTGGGGGCTGATATCTGTACTCTGCCTTGGGATATATTTAATAAAATGTATGACCACATCTTAACTGATCAGGGTATGGATAAGTTTGACTCGGACTGGAGTCAACTCCAGGATAAACTGAAGTGAACGGTAGAGTGAATAAGGTAACGATGGTAGCCCAGATCATGAAGATGAAAACTGGGTTAGAAAATGGGTGGTATCCTGAATGGGATGAGAGACAGAGAGGAGCAGCACAGAGGATACTGCTCAATGTATTAGAACATTTAGATGAGTACTGGGAGTAATGGAAAAAAGAAATTTAAAAACATTAATAACTGATATAGAACGAGCATTAGCAGAGTTAAAGTCTGAAGTTTATTCAGACACCTCTGCTTATCGTATAGATAGTGGCGATGGAATAAAATCCTATGCCCAAGTTAATGATGAAGACGGAGAGTGCGACTAATGAAAAAGATACAGAAACTTCTGAGGGAAGTTATGAGAACCCCTGGACCTATCAGGGTACAACTTTTACTTCTGCTGACATTAACGGCTTCTTCGGTTTCGTCTACCGTATTACAAATTTGCAATCGGGTAAGCAGTACATCGGGAGAAAGTACTTTACACAACGTCGTAAACCTAGAGGTGGTAAGAGAAGGGTTACGTCTGAGAGTGACTGGAAAAAATACTACGGAAGCTCTGACGAACTTAAAGGAGATAGAAAGTTACTTGGGAACGACCTATTCAAGAGAGAAATCATCTCGCTCCACACCACCCTTGGCAAAGTAAACTACGAAGAGACTAGACAATTGTTCCTAAATAATGTACTTACTGAGAGTACTGACGATGGACAACCAGCATATTACAACAGCAATATACTGGGTAGGTACATGCGTAAAGATTATTTTACAGGTGATTGACAATGAACTTTGATCCTTGCTATAATGAGAGCGATTTCTATGACTTTGAACAGTCTATGGAAGAGATGTATATGGATTTATTAATTGATCAACTACATGAAATGGCAGAGGATTCATTAGATGTTTTGCATACCGTTTGAACATTATGAACCCATACCTAATCACGATCTAGCTAAGGAACATCTCTTAGAGTTGTTTAGTTTATGTGGTGAAGATAAGAATGGTGTTAGGGGTGACTTCTTTATTAATGACCAAAGGAATTCTCTTCCTGCTTATCATGTTACACTGAGGAATTACTTAAAGGATTATCTTCAAGACCTACAGAATCAGATGGGGTTTGAAGTGAAGATCAATTCTATGTGGTATCAACAAACTGTTAAAGGACAGTACCATGAGTTACATAATCACGGTGCTATTGGTCTCTCATGTGTTTGGTATCTAGAGTATGATCCTTTAGTGCATCAAGGAACTACTTTCTATTGTCCTTTTGCTGATCCTGTTACAGGAGATCTATTACAAGAGACACCTAAAGTAAAAGAAGGAGATCTAATTGTCTTCCCATCTTACTTACTACATGAACAGAAACCAAATCAGAGTGATGTAAGAAGGACTGTAGTATCATTTAACATTGATGGAGAACCTAAATTATGAGTAAATTTTTTCAAATGTTTGCAACACCTCCGATGATGGAGGTAGAGTATGAAGGTAGTCTTGATTCATTTAAAAGAGGATCAGAACAGTTAACCTATAGAGATTCTTTTGCTAACAGTGTAAGCACAAACACATATGTATTAAAACTTCCTGAGTTTAAACCTTTAGAAAAATTTTTTAAGGATGCGGTACAAAATTATACTGCACAGGTATTGAATAGTGATGATGAGATAACTATACAACAGTCATGGATAAATTTAACCGAAAGAAATAAACATCATCCAAAACATTATCATACCAATAGTTATTTGAGTGGAGTATTTTTTATTCAATCTAATGAAACTGTAGCACCTATCATATTTGATTCTCCCAACACACATAATTTTCCTATTAGACCAGAGCCAAGAGGTGAGGTTAGTAATGAATTTATTAATGATAGTTATACATGTGTAGCTAAGGAAGGTACGCTTCTATTATTCCCTAGTCATATACCACACTGGGTTCCTATTAATCCGTTACCAGATGCTAGGATAAGTTTATCCTTTAATACATTTCCTAAGATTCCTTTTGGATCTGTAGAGAATTCAACACGATTGACATAATGATAATGATCATATATAATAACAGCAAATACTTTTAACTATAATTATGTCTTGCAGTTTACATAAAGCATGGTTGGACGCTGAAAAAGCAATGAAAAATATGTTCGTCGTTGGATTTGAACATGAAGGTAAGTATCCTGAAAAATATGATACAGATTATCGAGCTGACATCACAGATATCTGGCACATGTATCAGAATGTTAGAAGGATACGTCTTAACATGGTAGCTAACATTCCTGAAGGTTATGTACATGAGGAAGAGGAATCATCAGATGATACTGTTCATATAGAAATTGGTTCTGATGATGGTACAGTTACTTTACCAGATGGATGTTATGATCCTGATGGTAACATTAGTGTGACTCTGGGTGATGCTATAACTTCAATTGGTGGTGATGCTATAACATGGAATAATGAAGTGTTTAATGAACCAGTGACTTTTAATACTGATGATCTACAGTTTAGTACTGATACACTAGCACCACCTCAAGCAACACAGTCAGGAGATCTTCCACCTACTACACCTGTTCCTAGAACAACCAATCCTTTAGAGAACACACCAGTGGATCCTGAAAAGAATGCTGAGGAACTTAATAACAGGGACGGAGACTAAGTAATCCGTCTTTGCCAATAGACGTTAAACTAGATGGTCTTACGTGCAAAAGCAATGATAAGATTATCTTATAAGAGTCATCAGAAATGGTGACTCTTTTTTTGTTCGGGTATCTAGGTAATTATACCTTGACTCTCCTTAAGATTTGATATATAATTATGTAACGTTTCTTAACAAAACAGAAATGACTTCTACAACTGCCAAAAGGTATACAACTACCGAGTATGGCAAGCAAAATATCTTCGCATCAGAAGCACCGCTTCAGTACGAAGAAGGTTACAAAGGTTACTGGGAGAATGCAGAGCTACTCAATGGTCGCCTAGCGATGATTGGTTTGTTCGCAGCGATCCATAACTATGCCATCTTCGGATGGGTAATCCCAGGCATTGCTTAGTCGAAGCAAGGTCTCTTTAAATTCTATCCCTATTACAAATCTAAGAAAATGACACCAGAAGCAGAAAAGTTTAACGGTTGGATGGCTATGATTGGTTTCGTAGCAGCAACAGGTGCTTACATCACCACAGGTCAAATCATTCCAGGTATCTTCTAATGACACAAGCAGATATCTTTTGGAGAGCAAACGGAAGAGCAACAATGATGTTGTTCTGGGTAGGTGTAGCACTCTACACTAAGTTTCAATACTTTACATAACTAAATACTTATTCGTAAGTCGACACAATCCATGACAGATCTAGTAACAGAATCATTTCCAGCGTGGAAAGCAATTCTTTGGTGTTTCTATCCAATGACTGTTCTTGTCATGGTTGAGTTGTTTTTACGTGGTATTGATGACGATGATGACGACGATGGTGGCAAGGGAGTAAGGGTAACCAATTTACAAGCTGTACCATCAGGTGCTTGACAGAGAGTAAAAATACCTATATAATACTGTAAGTATTTCTACTCAGTCATGACCCAAGTAATTCTATTCGTTTCAATTGTAGCAGTATACTTTTATAGCAATGTCTCTCAATTCATTTTTGCATAGTCCATACAGAGAACTCTATGAGTTTGGTTTTTTTGTCTGTATTGGTATTACAGCAGGTTCAATGGGTTTAATATGAAACAAGAATGTATAACAATTTTAGAAAGGTTTGGTTACTCTGGTAAGAGTGCAGAAGAATGTGCTGAAGAGTGGTCAAGCAAATTCAATGTAACATTTGGTCTGGTAAAATACTACGAGACTTATTTTAATAAATAACTGAAGATTAGTTTAAGATTATGAGTGCAGACACAGAACACGCTATTGATTGGGTAGCAACTCGCAAGGTAGATGGCGAGATAGAATATTTAATTTCTAATGCTCCTACATGGGGTCCAGATAAAAGATTCGCAAAAGTTTTTGATACTAAATCGGAAGCAAGGAAATATCTTAAGGGGTGTGGAGAGAAAGGTACTATAAGGAAGCATACATAATGCCTTGTCAAAAAATTAAATTCATAATCTCTCAGGATGGTACAGTTACTGAAGAGGTACAAGGTGCTGTATCTAAAGAGTGTCTTGATGTTACAATACCATTTGAACAAGCACTTGGTTCAGTTAACTCACGAGAATACAAACCCGAATACTATGTCTCACTTCAGCAAAATCAAAACGAAGATCACAAACAAACCAGCATTAATACAAGCATTGATGCTTGATGGTTATCCAGTTGATATTAATAGACAGTTAGTAAATCCTATAGGACATGAGCACGAGAGAGTAATGTGTGAAGTCACAATAGGTGATGACATGGGTTTCAAGTGGAACAAACAGAGACAATGCTATGAGTTGATAACTGATAGGCAAACTTGGTCACATCAGATACCAATAGAAAGATTTCTTGAAAAGATTACTCAGTTATATTGCATACAATTACTGACTGCCACTGCAAAGTCGGAAGGTTTTGAGGTAGAAAGTCAGATCGTTAATAGTAATAATGCCGTTGAGTTAACTGTTACAAGATGGTCTTGACATAACTTTACAAAGCATATATAATATGTGTGTCTTCGGACATTATATTTACCCCCTAACCGAGATCATGGGGTTATAATATCTCTCATATCCACCAGTGAAGGGATTGGTGGAAATATTGTATCGCTCTACCCTTTGAGCCCTACTAAATTTAATTGTCCTCATGACAACTCTTCAAAGAAAAGAGCAAGGATTGTTGGCTGGATGGCCTCAGTTCTGTGAGTGGGTAACATCAACTAACAACAGAATATATGTTGGTTGGTTCGGGGTTCTTATGATCCCATGCTTGCTTGCTGCAACTACTTGTTTCATCATAGCTTTCATCGCTGCTCCTCCCGTCGACATCGACGGAATACGTGAGCCAGTTGCTGGTTCATTCTTGTATGGTAACAACATCATCTCTGGTGCTGTCGTTCCATCTTCTAACGCTATCGGACTACACTTCTATCCCATCTGGGAAGCTGCTACTCTAGACGAGTGGTTGTATAACGGAGGTCCATATCAGTTAGTAATCTTCCACTTCCTCATAGGTATCTCAGCATACATGGGAAGACAGTGGGAATTGTCCTATCGTCTGGGTATGAGACCCTGGATCTGTGTTGCTTATTCAGCCCCAGTATCAGCTGCCTTTGCAGTCTTCTTGGTCTATCCTTTCGGACAAGGATCATTCTCTGACGGTATGCCGTTGGGCATCTCAGGGACGTTCAACTTTATGTTTGTCTTCCAAGCGGAACATAATATCCTCATGCATCCATTCCACATGGCAGGTGTGGCAGGTATGTTTGGTGGTGCTTTGTTCTCTGCTATGCATGGTTCCTTGGTCACCAGTTCGCTCATCCGTGAGACTACTGGATTAGATTCACAGAACTATGGATACAAATTTGGACAAGAGGAAGAGACTTATAACATCGTTGCTGCTCATGGATACTTTGGACGTTTGATCTTCCAGTATGCATCATTCAACAACAGTAGAAGTCTTCACTTCTTCCTTGCATCATGGCCTGTGATCTGTGTATGGTTAACCTCTATGGGTATCTGTACAATGGCATTCAACTTGAACGGATTCAACTTCAACCAGTCGGTTGTTGATGCATCTGGTAAGGTTGTTCCTACTTGGGGTGACGTTCTTAACAGAGCAAACCTTGGTATGGAAGTAATGCACGAGCGTAATGCTCACAACTTCCCACTTGACCTAGCATCTGCTGGTTCATCTGAAGTTGCACTCGTTGCACCTGCTGTAGGCTAAAACGAAAATCACTTTTTGATTCCTAGATACCCCGAAAAAAAATCGGGGTATTTTTTTGTCTAAATAAGTCGATTGTACATTTTATACTATGCCTAAAGAATGGATCAAAGACGTTGCTACATGGGAACAGGAGTACAAGAAGATGGTTAGTGATCTAACCGAAAGAGAAAAAGAATTATTAGATGGTGCTGATATAAAATCCCATGAGGGTATGATGTATGGTAGAATGTATAGAGATTGGATAACGAGGAAGGAACATGAGTAAGATTGACACTCAAGGGATGAGTGGTGAAGCAACTGAAGGATGTAAAGATAACATCTATCCTAGAGATGAAAATGGTGAACCAATTTATCCACCGTTCAATCCTACACCATTACCTTTACTTGAACCTAAACTTAGAGAAGAACTTAAGGAGTTGATTAATGAAGTCCTTGATGAAAGGGAACTTGAGAAAAAACTTAATGGTCCTTATGATGTATACCGTTTAGATGAGTTACAAGAATGAGTAAGTCTCATAGTTACAAGAATCCTTCTAAGGCAAGACATGATCTTGCTAAAGTAGAGGCACAAGTAACTAAAGGTAAGAAGTATTATGATGAGCAAGGGTGGGAGATTTCCCCACCCATTTCTGATAGGGAATGTATCTATCGGTGCTTAGAAAATTGTGAGTCACTTGCTGGACTTGATAAGAAACAAGTTCAAAGATTAATGGAAGACTTTAAGACTATGAAAACAGAATTCGTACGCAACGAGGAGTATCCAGTACTATGAGAACACAAAATAAAGAAAACTATTACTATGTCTTTTGGACTATAGCAATGATTGCTTTTATAGTTCCACAAATTTTCACAGCATATGCATTATTGACTGTTAAATCTCTTCTTGAAAAACCTTTTCAGATAGAGATTGTAGAACCATCTAGAATTAATATAGACTTATGAGACTAGGAATTATGTGTTCTGGTAACGGAACCAACTTCGAGAACATTCTTCGTACTTGTACTCAAGATGAAGTTGTTTTAATGATAACCAATAAGAAAAAGTGTGGTGCTATTAAGAGAGCAAATAAATTTGGTGTTCCTTATTGCCATGTTAACTATAAGGATGAAGATAAAATGATTTCTATGTTTAAAGCATGGCACGTTGATCTTATAATCCTTGCAGGATATATGAGGGTACTTGAGAAACCTTCTCAGTTTCATTGTCCTATTATTAATGTTCATCCATCATTACTTCCTAAGTACAAAGGTTTAAATGCTGTTGAACAAGCCCTAGATAGTGGTGATGATGTTACAGGTTGCACTGTACATTATGTAACTGAAGAACTTGATGGTGGTCCAATCATCATGCAAGGAGAAGTACCTATCATGCCAGATGATGATGTCATTTCACTTACTAAAGCAATACAACGTCGTGAGTATTCACTTTTGCCAGCAGCAATAGAAGATGTTAAGCAAAGATTACCGATTGCGGTTTAGTATAATTGCATGTAAGATACGTTTAGGTAGAGAGGTTTCATTATCTGACATGGTGTGGTATAATAAGTTACTCGAACATAATAATCACGCACGAGGTATACATGAGAGAACAACTTATCAAGGCGGTGCTAGCCCATGCGAGTGGGGAAATTGAAAAGCACAAGGCAAATGTTAATGTTTATCTAGAACATCCAGCAGGTATTGGAGAGCATTCAGATATTACTGAAGCAATTCAATGTGAGTTGGATAAGATTGCTAGGTATCATGATCAGATAGAAGTTGTTAGAACTTATTTTAGATCAGCAGAAGACAAATAAATAGTTAAAACTTAATATGTAAATGGCATATTATTATCCTGAAGGAAATCCAGGACCAGTTTGTGATCCTATAGGGGATGCATTTAATGCAGACCCTAAATTTGTCACGACTGTAGAGAAACCCCCTTGGCCTGATCCTGATGGATGGATATATCCACCTGTATTACATCCTCCAGTATATCCTGGAATGCCTCCACCAACTATTAGGATTGGAAGGAAGTGTAAGGTTAGACCTGATGGTACTTTCTATGATTGTGAGAATGAGTACAGTACTGATAGAGATGAGTATAAGATATGGGATAACGGTGGTAACTATGGTTTAACGGATACATTCTTCACTCCAATAATGGATGTGGATTCATGTTCTCCTTTTGATCCTGATATTAATATACAACCTAAAAGATTTTATAAGCAAGACGGTACATATACATTAAAATATAAGAGAGCAAAGTCATCTCCAGTTACTTTCGATGTTACTAGTCCAGAGTGGTGGAACGATCAAGCAAATCATTATTCTGTTTGGGTTAATCCAGAGGTGTGTACTTTACCTGGAGAACCTCAGAGTGTTACTTATTTGATTTCTATTCCTGTAGGAGACACTTATGGTTTCACATTTGGATGTGACATGGACGGACAAGTAATATTAAATGATGATTCCACTGCTTTAATTAGTGCTGTTGGAGGTAATCTTAATACAGGTACTTATACTACACCATACACAGCAACATCTACTTTATCATCAGGTATTTTAAAGGTAACTGTTAATGTAACTAATGACTTTGGATGGAGAGATAGGTGGTGGATAAACCCTGCTGGTATTGCGTGGAGAATTACTAATAATTCTGGTGGTGCTGAGATTGCAACGTCATTAAAATGTACTACTAATCTTAATGAAGGTACTAATACAACCAACTGGCTTCAGATAGGAACACCTAATAATCCAGCAGTTCCTTGGACACAGTTCTTAAAAGACTATGCAATCTATTCAGTTAAACCTGCAGATGATGTTGTAGATCCTCATCTTAATAGTTGGCAGTTTGCTGAGACTACTATTGATATAGCGTCAGAGACTACAGTCACTTTCCAAGTAGAGTCTGATAATGATAGTAAGATGACTTGGATTGATCCTTTAGGTAATCTACTTATTAATAAGGAGGTTACTTATACAAATGGTATGGGTGGAGAAACGTTTACTCTTACACTATTACCTGGAACACATTTAATAAAGTTTGAAGTTAGAAATAGATTAGTTGGAGATCCATATTCATGGGCAGATAATCCAGGTGGATGGTATCTTTTAATTTGTAGAGGTGGTGTATGTACAGTACCATTTACACCTCAGTGGGTTAGATCTGGTCCTCATCCTGCATGGTCAGACTTTATGGATCAGTATGCAGTATATCCATCAAACACTGAGACTCAATCGGGTATCACACACAATGGATGTTGGACTGTTACTGTTACTAACCCAAGTACTATGATACTTGAGGTTCAGGCAGACAACTGGGCAGAATTTATATGGGATGGTACTACTATAGGATCTGTAGGACAGAATACAGCACCTTGGAATGGTGCTTTTACTACCAGTACATTTTTTACTATTAATAATGTTGCAGCAGGTGGTCATGAGTTATGTGTAAATGTTATTAATGGTACAGGTAATGATAACTGGGCTACTAATCCAGGTGGTATGGCATTTAAGATGACTGATTCTTTAGGTAACGTTATACTTACATCACTCGATTTATTCCCACCAACATCAGATATTATAGAAGAAGATCATCCGAATTTGCTTTGGCATACTAGGATGGCATCAGGATATGAATACTATGAGTTAGAACCTACATGCGTACCTACTGGTGGTATTACTACTGCTGGATATGCTAGAACTACTAAGGGATACCTTAAGTTTAATGATGGTTTTACATTACTAGGAAACTATGTAACAAGTTATATTCCTACTTGGTTGACTATGACAATCAAAACAGGTTATACTTATCAACAGGTCTTCGATCAAATCGTATCTTCTTATGCTACTATCATAAGTAGGAAGCCAGAGGCAGATGGATTTGATTACTGGGTTAATTCATTCAAGGATAATACTAGTTGGACACTATCGGATCTTAATAATGCGATAAGTGTATCTGCTAATCTACCTACCAATGGTGAATTATTATTACACACTGCACACAATGGTGTTGAGGGTAATTATAATGAATGTGATGTTAATTTCTTTGCATCAGATTATAACCAGCAGTATGCAAGTACAATTAATGTATGTTATTAATGGATCATCAGTATGAATACCTTAAGAGACAACACTATCTGGCAACACACATGGAATTAACTGAAGAGAATGTAGTAAGGGTACTAGAAGAACTTGTACCTTATATTGAAGCTGATGGTGGATTCCTTCAGCTTGTAGAGATAGAAGAGGAGACAGGGTATGTTAAAGTACGACTGGGTGGTGCGTGTGAAACATGTGCTATGAGTACTATGACATTGAAGCAAGGTATAGAACGTAAACTGATGGAAGAAATTCCTGATGTTGTTGCTGTTATTCAGGTACTATGATTGATACTTCACCAAGTTCTATCAGAGTATTTCTTATAATGGTACTAGCAATTGCTTGGTTGATTATTTTTAACATACAAACAGAGGATTAATGGATCTACCAAAAATTAAAAAAGAAAATTTAACACAAGAACTAAGAGAGGTCGTTGGTGATAATGATCTTGAGTTCGATTCTTTATTAGAACCAGAGGATGTGATGATACTTCCTGATAATACTCGTGAGTATTTGGATGGTAAATTAAACACAGCAAGGATGATGGTTGAAGCAAGAATGAAGTTGGAGGAATACCGTAAAAGATCTCGTTCGGAAAACTTGACAGATATGTAAAGTTATGTTATTATAAATACCATCATACAAAGGACTCGAAATAATCGTAACCCTGTGTAGATGCAAAACAGTTTCCCATGTCGGGGAAACTATCATCCGCAGGGTTTTCCCATGCGAGATACTTAAAACAAAAACATGTCTATCAAATCAACAATCGCTGCAGTTGCAGCATCTCCATTCCTACTCGCTGGTGCAGCTTTTGCTGGTCCATATGTGAATGTTGAGTCAAACCTTTCTTATCCTGATGGAGAGTATTCTTCTGCTGCTACTGATATCCATATCGGATATGAGGGCGTTGCTTCTGAAGGTAAGGTTGCTTACTATGTACAAGGTGGTCCTTCACTAGGTCATTCTGACGCTACTGACGATACAGAAACAGAACTTTCTGGTAAGGTTGGTGCTTCTTATGCAATCGCTGAATCTACCGATGTATACGGAGAGCTTTCAGGTGCTACTAATGGCGAAGATGCTGCTGGCGATACAGTAGTAGATTGGGGTGCTAAGCTTGGACTTAAGTTCACATTCTAAGTCGAACTGAATATCTAAATAAAGGGTATCTTCGGATACCCTTTTTTATTCTCTAATTACATATGAATTTTACAGTTTATTCAAAGGATGGTTGTCCTTACTGTTCAAAGATAAAGCAGGTGTTGTCTGCTAAAGGTTTAAGATACGTTGATTATAAATTAGGGGTTGACTTTGAAAGGAAAGCATTCTATGATCAGTTCGGTGAAGGATCAACATTCCCTCAAGTCGTTTTAAATAACGAAAATCTTGGTGGATGTAATGATGCTGTTAAATACCTTCGAGAAAAGAACCTTATCTGATGGAAGAATTTTACGACCTTGTTGAACATGCTATTGATGCTGCATTTGAAAAGGAGATGTACCTATTCAAATGTTATACTTATCTTAAGCATATTAAAGCAACTCGTAAGCAAGTGAGGGAGTTTATTGATTCTAGTACAGCAAAAGAGTTAGCTCTTTTAGTGTATGATCTAGAACAATATATTAAAGGTGGTTCAGACAATGAACACTGCCAACTTAGAGAAGCATACGGTCACTTAGGCAAACCAAGAGCAAGAAAGTTACGAAAGTATCTTCATGGTATACTGAGTGATGCATGGCAATATGAACTGGATCGTAAACCAGGTCGTAAGAAACTCTCTAAATAAAAATAACTGCGGAGAAAACTATGGAACCAATCATTATTGCACTGGTTGTTTTAGTTGTTATAGGAGCATTTATCCTTGGGGTAACTGTTTCGTGGTTAGCAAAAGGATACGTAGAAGACTACGTTGAAAACGCTGCCTATGCTAGAGCAGTTATACATCCTGAAATGATGGATGCCAACGGTAATATAATTCATGATGAATTGATTTACCTTCGTAAAGAAACTGAATTAGATGATGACACTGAGGATTAATTATGCCAGCTAAAGCACTTGAAAATAGTAATCCTAGATTACTTATTAGTGAGGTCTTGAGAAAGGTCTCTAATGCTAAGACTAAAAAAGAAAAGATTGCTCTACTACAGAAACACAACTCACAAGCTCTAAGATCTTTATTGATTTGGAACTTTGATGAGAGTGTTATTTCTATGGTTCCTGAAGGTGATGTACCTTACACACCTAATGATGCACCAGTAGGGACTGATCACACACGGTTGGAGCAAGAATCCAAGGGGTTCTATCGCTTTGTTAAAGGTGGTCAAGATAGTTTGAAGTCACTTAAACGTGAGTCCATGTTTGTTCAACTGTTAGAAGGTCTAGCAGCAGAAGAAGCAGAGTTACTATGTCTTATTAAAGACGGACAACTCAATACAAAGTATAAACGTATCACTAAGGCTGTAGTTCAAGAAGCATTTCCTGCTATTGAATGGGGTAATAGATCGTGAGCAGTAAGGATATTAGAATCTTACATGAAGATTGTGATCCAAGAGTTGCAAATGATAAAAAATTACCTTACAGTGCTTACCTAGTAGAGTATAAAAAGGAAGATCGTATTGCTTATGATGTTTCTATAGCAGGTAGTCAAGTACTACTCTTTGATCACTACTACGATAAGTATAAAAAAGATTTCAAATCTTTTAAACAGTCTGCAGGTACTATTAATCCAACATTATGGAACCCACCAACGAAAGCAAAACCCCCCAGAAAATCAAAGAAAGAATGAGTGTATACTTTGACAAAAATGTTAAAGTATCTGCTGATGAAAAGAAGAAGGTTCAAGATGTTAAAAGGGGAGCAGAAGCTGCTGCTAATTTTATAAGACCTTTAGTTCTTATGCTATTATGGAACTGGATAATGCCAGGTCTATTTGGTCTTCCTACTATAGGTTATCTAAAGGCATTTGGTCTTTATATAATGTCACGCATTTTATTTAATCATGAGGATGTAGATTACGATGAGTAAAGTATCATTGATCTCTGTGACTCCAGACGCAGAGAAAACTATTGGTTATGTTGCTAGGGTATCTAACCCTAAGAATCAGGACAACCCAAAGGTTGCTGGACTATTAAAGTATTGTATTAAACATGGACACTGGAGTGTCTTTGAGCAAGCACACATGACTGTAGAGATATCAACTACAAGAGGTCTTGCTGCACAGATACTCAGACACCGATCATTTACATACCAAGAGTTCTCTCAGAGGTATGCTGATAGTAGTATGCTTGCTAAAGAGATTCCACTACCAGCATTACGGAGACAGGATGATAAGAATAGACAGAATAGTATTGATGATATAGATCCATTGATGCAGCAAGACTTTGAGATTAAAATGCAAAGACACTTTGTTGATGGAATGAAATTATATAAAGAGATGCTTGATGCTGGTATAGCAAAGGAGTGTGCAAGATTTGTACTACCTCTTGCTACACCAACTAAATTATACATGACTGGAAGTATACGTTCGTGGATCCACTACATAGATTTACGTTCTGCACATGGAACCCAAAAGGAACACATGGATATTGCAGAAGCAGTAAGAGGAATATTCATAGAACAATTCCCTATCACTGCTGAAGCATTAGAATATGTACACACCCAATAACACATACCAGAGATGCCTACTTACGATTTTATTAATACGGAAACAGGTGAGGTTACTGAACACCGTATGTCAATGACTAAACTTGATGAGTTCAAAGAAGAACATCCAGAGTTGGAAAGATACTTTGGTAATCAAAATACTTCTGCTACTTATGGTAATCCTAAATCCGATGATGGATTTAAAGAGGTGATGTCTAAAGTACAAGAGGCACATCCACTTGCAAACTTAAGTAGATTTACATAATGCCAAGAGCCAGAAAGAAATCCAACGGTAACGGTAATGGAAATCCTATCCAACCTATGTCTAAGAAGATGATGAAGAGGAAGAAACCGATTGATAAGTCATACATGACTGAGATCAAACCTCTTACTAATAATCAAACAATTGCCTTTGATGAGTATAAGAAAGGTAAGAATCTTCTGTTGCATGGTGCTGCTGGTACAGGTAAGACATTCATTATGCTTTACCTAGCACTACAAGAGGTACTAGATGACACCTCACCTTATGATAAGATATACATTGTAAGGTCACTAGTACCTACTAGAGAGATTGGTTTTCTTCCTGGCGACCATGAAGATAAGTCATACCTATATCAAATACCTTATAAGAATATGGTGAGGTATATGTTTGGTATGCCTGATGATAATTCATTCGAGATGTTATATGATAACTTACGAACGCAAGAAACAATTGACTTCTGGTCTACATCTTTTATCAGGGGTACTACTCTTGACAGTGCTATTGTTATTGTAGATGAGTTCAGTAACTTGAATTTTCATGAATTAGATAGTATAATAACAAGAGTAGGTGAAGACTCTAAGATTATGTTCTGTGGTGACATCACTCAGACAGATCTAACAAGAGAGGCAGAGAAGTCTAAGATATCAGACTTCATACAGATCCTTCAGGAGATGAAGGACTTTGCTTGCATTGAGTTTGGCATAGATGACATCGTAAGGTCTGGTCTAGTCAAACAATACCTTATCACAAAATATAATCTAGGTTTCTAAATGAGTTTTACCTTTGTCGATGCACCTCTTAAGGAGATTGAAGTCGAACCTATAAATGAGGATGGAGTAAGGTTCTATCCTATTCCTGGTGCGGATAAATACTATCCGAGTGTTACCTCAATCACATCGTTTAAGAACGCAGCATTCTTCGCAAGTTGGAGAAAGAGAGTAGGTGAGTTAGAGGCTAATCAAATTACTGCTAGAGCAACACAAAGAGGTACTGCATTCCACAGTATCACTGAGGATTATATTAAAGATGAATTAAATATTGAAAAGTACTTGGAAAATAATCCATTATCTGTTAGAATGTTTCAGTCGGCCAAGACTACTCTTGATCGCATTGATAACATACACTGTTTGGAAACTTTCCTTTACTCACATTATCTTGGACTTGCTGGTCGTGTAGACTGCATTGCAGAGTTTGATGGTGAGTTAGCAGTAATTGATTTTAAAACCTCCACCAAAGAAAAACAAGAGGACTGGGTTGAACATTACTTTGTTCAAGAGACTGCTTACGCAGCGATGTTCCTCGAACGTACAGGTATTGAGGTAAAGAAAATTGTCACACTCATTGCGGTTGAAGATGGGTCTATACAAGTATTTCAGAAGTACAATCTTGATGACTATCTACACCTACTTAAATCCTATATCCAAGAATTTGTTAGGGGAAAAAATGCCTAAAGAAACTACGGATGATAAGTTTTTAACCCCAACAAAGTTCTCTGCAGAGATCGAGAGGTTAGTACATAAAAGCAACGGTCTTATCACATACATCGAAGCAGTAGTAACTTACTGTCAAGAGAATGAGATAGAAGTTGAAACTGTACCAAAACTTATATCAAAACCATTAAAAGAAAGGTTGAAGCATGAAGCTCAGCGTCTTAATTACATGAAACAATCAAGTAAAGGAGTCTTACCCTTATGACAGAGACTACGTTCTTTGAATCAGAACAAGTGCAAGAAAATTTAAATGATATATTTAATACTTATCATGAGATAGCATCACAGACTAATCATCTTCATAAGATGAGTAAAGAAAGTAGGTTGGAACATATTGATAAGTGTAAAGATTTAATAGACAGACAAAAGAATTTTTATACTAGGTTAACTCTAGCATCTAAAGAAGATGCTGAGGCAGCAGATATGAGGTCAAGGATTGATGCTTTGTCTCAAGCCTTTGGATATGCTAGTCTTATAGACTGCATGGAGGCTATGCTCGATACGTTAGGGAGAGCACAAAAAACTCAATCAGAACGTGATTGACAACACCTAAATAGTATGCTACGATCATACAGTAGCATTAATACACTCAATACGGAGAATACGATTATGTCATTTGCTTCACTAAAGAAAGCTGCCTCTACAGGCAACAGTCTTAGTAAACTGACACAAGAGATAGAAAAACTAAACCAACCTCAGACCACAGGTGCTGATGAGCGTCTATGGAAACCTGAGTTGGATAAATCAGGAAACGGTTATGCCGTTATCCGATTCCTTCCTGCTCCAGATGGAGAGGACATGCCTTGGGCAAAGATTTGGTCACACTCCTTCAAAGGACCTGGTGGTCAGTGGTACATCGAGAACTCTCTTACTACTATTGGTAAGGATGATCCTGTTGGAGAACTGAACAGAGAACTTTGGAACAGTGGTCGTGAACAGGACAAAGCAACTGCTAGAGTACAGAAGCGTAAGCTTTCTTACTACTCTAACATCTATGTTGTGTCAGATCCTGCACACCCAGAGAATGAAGGAAGAGTATTCCTTTATAAGTATGGTAAGAAGATCTTTGACAAACTTGTTGAAGCAATGCAACCTGCATTTGCTGACGAGACACCACTAGACCCATTCAATTTCTGGAAGGGTGCTGATTTTAAAGTTAAGATCAGAAAGGTAGATGGATACTGGAACTATGATAAGTCAGAGTTCGCAGCACCTGCTACTCTAGGTGGATTTAGTGATGAAGAATTGGAAGGGATCTGGAAGAAGGGTTATTCCCTAGCAGAGTTTGAAGATGCTAAGAACTTTAAGAGTTATGAGCAACTAAAGGCAAGATTGAGTCTTGTTTTAGGTAAGTCTTCACCAAGACCAGCACCAGTTGCTGTTGATGAGAGTGAAGAAGAAGTAGTACCTGCTAATTGGGGTAAAGAAGTATCAGACTTTAGAGAGAAGGTATCAACTGCCTCTCCAAGTGCTGATAGTGAGGATACATTGTCATACTTTGCATCACTAGCAGAGGAGGACTGATTATAAACTGGCACAAGGAGGACTTAATATCCTCCTTTTGCTGTTATAATAATCATATTAACAGGAGAATTATGAAACTAGCACCATTATTATTGTTTCCATTTCTGATTGCTGGCAGTGCTCAAGCGTACGAGTCACAACCAGGCTGGTCTTCATCGAGAAAATGTATACGCAAAGAATATAGAGAAGAGTATGTTCCTGGCACAGCAAACAGTCCAGGATATGTTAAGTCATGGCATGATACTATTGAAGTACCATGTAGGCCATGGAGATCATCACCCCCTAGAGAAAGAGAACCAAGACCAATCTATCAAAGACCACCATCACCTGACGGTAATGAGTGTAGTGATGGAGCAGTTCTTGGTGGTATTTTAGGTGGAGGTGCTGCAGCAGCACTATCTCAAGGAGATGGACGTTGGTGGGCAATTCCTCTTGGAATAGTTGGTGGCAGTGTCATAGGATGTGACATTGATGGAGGATAATCCATGACAGAAGAGAAGATCAAAAGTCTTTGTTACACCAAAGAAGAAGTTGATCTTATGATAGCAGCTGCTGTCGCAGAAGCAAAAGAGATTGATAGAATCTCTATGGCAAAACATAACCGAGAAGCTACTATTATTAGTATGATTCTCGGTTTTACTTGTTTGGCATTGTTTTTAGATGGAACACTAAGATTACTTGGTATCATCCCACCTTTTATGGACATAGATATAAGTATAGTTGATAAGATTGCAGACAAAGTTGAGACTGAAATCCTCCCACTAGTACAAAAGATACCGAGATTTTAAATGGATATTATTGATAACTTTCTACCTGAAAAAGAATTCAGGGGATTACAATCTTATATGATGAATAATGATTGCCCTTGGTTCTATCAGGAAGATGGTACTCTTAATCACTTGTTTTATTCTGCAAAGGGACAGTTGCCGAGAGAAGATGAAGAGATTTGTGCAGCAACTGCAGTGATATTAGATCCTATTATGATAAAGTTGGGTGTTGTTCAACCATATAAAGTTGAAGCATATTTTAAGGGTGGTATCACAAATTATAATAAGGGTGTGAAGAGTGTTAAAGAAGTTGGTATGGTAAAGGATACTTATATAAGTGGGAGATCATCTATCAATACTAATAGTAATGATAAGGTTGCAGTGTTATTCGTTAACACTAATGATGGATACTTAGAATTTGAAGATGGTAGTAAAGTTCCTAGTGTAGAGAATACAATAGTGGTGTTTGATTCTAATACTAAGTACAGGACAGTTGAAACTCCTGATGATTCAAGAAGAGTTGCAATAAACTTTACTTATGAAGCACAAGAATTTAAAGTAGTAAAAGTCAAAAAGAATTAAGCAAACCGAAAGATAGTATAAAGAAACCCCCTTTATGGGGGTTTTCTCATATAAAATAGTGTGTAGAATTCAACACAATACATGTCAGGAGATTTTTTCTCACATAATGATCAACAACCACCTATACCTGTAGAACAGGCACGTGACCTACAACAGAGATGCAGAGCATCGATGGCTATGGATGAGATTAAAGAATCTCGGTGGTATAATACAAACTATATTATTGAATTGGAAAGTTTGATAATCAATCAAAGATACAGGACTGGTAGCCCAATGCAGGAATAAAGAGAGGGTCATATATTATTCAACTTTTTATTCCCATATAAGCGCAAAAAAAACTCGGCACATTTTTTCGTGTGTAGGGTTTTTTTTAATATGAAGAAGTTGCTTCCTCACCACCATCAAATGTTCTTGTTGTAGAAGATGATAAAGTTGTTGTAGTAGTGGTGGTGGATGTAGTGGTAGTAGAAGTTGTTGTCTGAGTTGTTGCTGCAGTTGTATCTTCAGCATCTTCAATTCTTACTGTTGTACTTCCAGGTCCATTATCGTACGATACTATGGTTCCTAGTTGATTTAAAGAAATAGTCTCTGAACCAGATACATAACCTCTGGTGTCTAAGAACCTTTGAGCAACATTGAGTAAAGTCTTCTTATTGTTGAAATCATCCAATTCACTATGATACTCATATGAAAGTAATTCGTCAATTTCACTCAACATTTTGTTTACTAGTTCTACAGTCGGAATCTTTATAAATCGTTTTTTATCATTTACGAAACTTTCGTGTTCATAGTTACTTACAGGGTATATTGACAGTTCCTTTGATTTTACTGTTCCATCAGGTAATGTTGCTCTAAAACTTTCATTTACTTCTATACCTTTGTTAAAAATTACAATATCTTCTTCTCCAGGAACTTCCCATACTATTCTTTGTGTTTCGTAGTGATGAATATCATCAAATGAACCATATTTCTCTAAAACGTATTTTGTTAAATCTTCTTCTTTTTTAGGCCATTGTTCGTAAATATCAGTTATATTGTTTAAAATTAGAATTAACCAATCTAAACCTTCGTCACCTGTTACTCTTTTAGCAACTTCAAATGGTTTAATACCATCTGGTAGAGTTTGTACCTCAAACATGGTAATATATTTTTCTAAATCATCTCTAACAGAGATTCTTCGGAATATGTTTTTTACTAATTGGTAATTAAATGATTCGTCATCATCAATTCCTTTTCCAATGTAGCAATCTGGTAAATGTTTGAAATATGCCATTAGTATCCTTGGGTTACGTCGTCGCCAGTTAGAAGTTTTACTTCAGTAAATTGTAGTGTTAGAATGACTGCTGGTACTGACATGTTTCTTATGGATGGATCTGCACTCATCGCATCAGGTTCAGCTCCGATTCGTTTTAATGCATTATACTGATTATCAGGAGTGTAGTTAACTCCAATAGCAGTACAGACAGAAGGCATTATTTTAAAGTGTAAATTTGGTGTTATTTGTGGTACATCTGAGTTTGCTTCATCTGCTGCTAAACGTACAAATTCTATTTCAAATTTATTTGGAACTTTAAAGAATCTTTGACTTTTGGCATTTTGACCAACTTGAGTGTCCCACATGTCACTATCCTTTAATACACCCCAATCTTCTGTTATCTTTGACCAATCTTTATCATCATCTCCTTTTTTATCATTATATCTACCAGCAGCACCACTAGCAGGATCGTCTATAAGATTACCTTCTTGGAAGGTTGGGTGAGTACCTCTTTTGAAGTAATGTATTATTTCTTCTATTGTTTGACCTTCTTGTTGATTTCTCGCAAACATTTTAAAGTTAAAATTATGCGATCTAAATGACATATTACTGAATATTTGTTCACTGTATGGGTTAAATATTCTTCCTTTAGTTAATGCTTGTAATTCGTTAGCACCTATGTTTCCTGCTAAACCTAATGCACCACTAATACCAGTAGCTGCACCTGCAACTGCACTGTTTAGAAATTCTGGAGAAGCACCTGCAGCTGCTGCTTGAAGAGCATCAGTAAGTTTATCCATATCACTAAATGCTTCAGTTCCACCTGCTGCACCTAGCATTGCACCACCAATACCAAGATCTACTTTTCTATATGATGCATTATATGAAGTCTGTACATTTGGTGGCATATTAATATAAACTGCATCAGGACCACCTACATATATCTTTTGAGCATTAGTCTGACCTAATGTTTCTGAAGAAAATGATGTACCCTCATCAAATCTCATAAAGTATTGACGGAAACGTACATAGTCAATAGCCTCTGTTCCACCCCAAGAATCTGGGTTATCATTACTTCCTGGAACAGGAGCTTGTAGTGGATATCTGTATACTGTCAATTTCTTGCCTAAATATAACGTGACCTCTTTATATTTATGCGTTATAAGCAGGGAAAGTACTTTCCTAGTAAACCTCGGAAGTACAAAGGCAATTATCGAAATATAACATACCGTTCAGGCTGGGAACTCAAATTTATGAGATTTTGTGATAGTAATTCCAGTATTACTGAATGGGGGAGTGAAGAAGTTAAGATTCCTTATATTTCACCTGTTGATAATAAATGGCATACTTATTACCCAGATTTTTATTTAAAAACTAACGGTAAAAAGTATATAGTTGAAGTTAAACCCTTTAAACAGACAAAAGAACCTAAAAAACAAAGAAAGGCGACTAAAGGATATATTACTGAGGTTTTGACTTGGGGAGTAAACCAAGCAAAGTGGAAATATGCTACAGAGTATTGCAAGGATCACAATATGGAATTTATGTTAATCACTGAGAAGGAGCTTAAACCGTAATGTCATGGCCTACCACAAGCACTGATACATCTACTGGTGCTATTAGACGACACCAACAAAGTGGGTATAATTCAGTTCCTCAAGAGGAATCTGCACAATATCCCTCTTTACAGGAGTTTATGTCCTTTTCTTTAAAGGATAGAGATTATACACCAAGTTTTACTAACTTATTTTCCTTTCATATTGCAACACCACCTATTTTAAAGAATAGGATTGGAATTACTGTTGGTCATGATAATACTTTGGGACAAAGAGGGTCTAATTTAGTATCTGATTTAGGAAAACTTAAAAATTCTCTTAATTATTATTGTCAAACAGTTACTGTACCTAGTAAACAGACTACAACTGGTGGAATTGTTAATGTTGGATCTGCATACAAATATGCCACAGGTACTGCATATAGTCAGATAAGTGCAACGTTTATTATACCTAGAAATCAACATTCAAGGAATTTCTTTGAGAGATGGATGGATTTAACCTCAAGAGATTCAAATCAATATAGTGAATATTATGATTTTTATGTTTCTCCTAGAGTATCGATTTATAAATGGGAAAGGAGACCAGGAGCAGCAATTTCAGGAAGTAATTTAGCAGAAATTGCTGATGGCACTGATTTATCCCAAATAAGCGATTTAAATGCAAAGTATGATATAACAGGTAAATGGGAATTGTGGAATGCATTTCCATATAACCTTGGATCTGTTCAACTTAATAATGATAGAGCTAGGTTAATGACTCTAACAATTGGATTTTATTATGAGAGATATAGATTCTTTCCTAAAGATGCTTGGTTTGTTGATGAAGTTGGTCCTATGAAAGATATTGCAATTCCTAGAGATAATCAAGTTGATGCTACTAGAGATGCTAAAAGACTACAACATTTAGTTAAAGCTACTACATCTCAAATAGTTATAGGGTAGGCATATAAATAATTTTACTGAATTGAACTTTATATGGCATTACCTAAGTTAAATGTACCTAAGTACAAATTGAAACTACCGTCAGATGGTAGAACTGTGAATTTTAGACCATTCCTTGTTAAAGAGGAGAAATTACTTCTTTTGGCAACTGAAACAGGTAATCAGGCTGATATAGTAACTGCGATTAAAACTATTATCACGGAATGTACAGATATACATGATGTTGAAGAATTACCTACTTTTGATATCGAGTTTGTATTCCTACAAATTCGTACCAAGTCAGTTGGTGAAGCTGTTGATGTATCTGTTATCTGTCCTGATGATAATGAAACTGAAGTGGAGGTTAAGATTCCTTTAGCCGAAATTAAAGTCATTAAAACAAAGGGACATAAGACTGATATTAAATTAAGTCCAGAGATCATTTTAACTATGGGTTATCCTAGTTTGGATAGTTTTGTTGAAATGAATTTTACTGGAGATGCTACACCTGGTGTTGATCAGATTTTTTCAATGGCTGCAGGATGTGTTAAGCAAATTTCAGATGCCGAAGAGGTATATGAAGCTTCTGATACTCCTAGAGAAGAATTGATTGAATTCTTTGATCAATTGAGTAGTAAACAATTTATGATGATTCAAGACTTTTTTGAAACTATGCCTAAGTTATCTCATACTGTTAAGGTAACTAATCCTAAGACTAAAGTTGAGAGTGATGTTGTACTCGAAGGATTGGCAGCTTTTTTCGGATAGCTCTTCTCCACCAAAGTTTGCAGAGTTATTATGAAGTCAATTTTTCGTTAATGCACCACCATAAGTGGCCAATTGAATTTATTGATAATTTAATACCGTTTGAAAAGGAGATCTATATGAATCTCTTGGTGGCATTTTTAAAGGAAGAAGAGCGAAGAATGAAAGCTCAACAAGCAGCTGAAGCACGTGGAGGTTAATGGCTAAACTCTCGACTTACAAGTTTATTAATCCTGGAAGTTCGGGGAAAACCAGTCCAGCAATTCGTGCTGTCAGAAAAGGTATATTAGCTAAGAATAGAATAGGATCTACACTATCGGGTCTTAGTCTAGTTGTTGCTGATATGCGAGATATTGCATGGGCTAATGTTAAGCTTGATGTAATAGAAGCAAAGTTATTAAGAAGGAAGGCACAAAGGCAAGCAGACCAAGATGCTGAAGATAAGACAGAAAATAATAAGATAGTTGGTAGGAAGTTAACAACTAAGAGGAAACCGACTACCAAAGAGAAGAAGAAATTTGGTGATATCTTTGGATGGATGGGGAACGTTTGGGGTCCTATTGCCAGATTTATAGTAAGCCTTCTTAAATTTTATGTTGTAAAGGATATGCTTGCCTGGGTAGGCGATCCTGCTAATAGGGAAAAATTAAAAGAGTTTGTAAGAAAGACTGTATTTGTTATTAAGAAGTTATACAACTTCGGTAAGTGGTTGATAATGGATAATATCCTTACACCAATGTCTGAGTTGCTTGGTGGTGAGGATGAAGATGGAAATAAGGTAGGATTTTTAGGACAAGTAAAGAATCTTGGTAAGGTTCTTTTTGGTTTTATTAGTTTACGGTGGCTTCTTAATCCCTTTGCTTTAATTGGGGATATTTTAGGTCTATTAGACTTTATAATGAACTGGGAGGTTCCTCGATTTAATAATCGTGGAAGATTACGAAAACCACCTAAAAAGCCTCGGAAACCTCGAAGATTACCTTGGTGGCAGAAGAATACTAAATCTTTAGATAGGATGAATAAGTCCTATAAGAGATTTATTCAAGGTACTTCAAATTTTGGTGATAGATTAAGATTAATCCGTAGAGGTCAGATAGGACTTCAGGGTTTATTTAATAAAGGTGGGTTTAAAGATGGTAAGTTAAAAGGTCAAAAGTGGAAACTAAAGAATCCTTTTAAGGATCTTAGACTTGGTGAAAAATTTTCTAATGTCACAGGTGTTGTTAGGAAAAATGCTACTAAGGTTGGTAATAATGTAAATAATTGGTTTAAAGGATTAGAACTTGGTAAAAAAGGTGGTGATGTATTAGAAGGTTTAAAGTCATTACCTGGAAAGATTGGTGGTAAGATTCGAGAGATTGATGCAGGAAGGACAAAGAAAGCACTAGACGCAACAAAAGACTTTCTTGCTAATATTGGTCCTTCTGCTAGAAAGAATTTTAAAAAGTATAGAAATTTAGCAGGTAATATAGCAGGTGGTGTAGGAAGATTTACATCAAAATGGGCAAAGAGAGCTTGGAATCTTCCTGGTAATATTGAGAAAGGAATACAGAATAGGATATTAAAACCAATATGGGAATTTGTTCAACCATATGTTGATACATTTTTGAAGAAAGGGCAAGAGATTTTAGGTGCTATTAATAAGATTCCAATTATTAATAAGATAACAAAAGCACTTCAAAAGAGAGGTATAACTTGGGGTGCTATTGGTAAGAAGGGAGCACAGTGGGGTAAAAGAGCTGGAGCAGCAATACCACTTATAGGTGGATTAGTTAACTATTATTTTGCTGGACAATCATTCAAATATGGTGATAATATTGCTGGTGTCTTAGAAACGATTGCTGGTACTTTAGATATGGCTGGTGGTATCAGCACATTAACTGGTGTTGGTGCATCATGGGGTGTTCCTATGATGGTTGCTGGAACTACTATTGATGCTTATCTACTTGCTCGTATTATACCTGGAGTTGGTGAAGCAATAATGCAATGGGAACAGGATGGTGGTTTACTTAAACTTATTCCTGGTTTAGTTGAAGCAACTAATATGATTGCTAATAAATTTGGTGGTTCAAATGCTCAAGATAAGTTGAAAGAAGCCACCAAGATAATGCAGGACAAGGATCTTAAAGAAGAGAAAACAAAAACTGTCAATATACCAATGGGACTTCCAGGCCCTACTGGTTTAACATTTGGTGGTAAAGGTGGTAGTACATATGAAGATGAAGATACTAAGACTAATAAGAAACCGTGGTGGAAATTCTGGGGTGGTAAGAAAAAGACAGAAAATGCTCGTAAAAAGAATTTCGAGAAAGATGTTTTAAAATTAGGAGAAACGAAGAAGAAAGAAAATAAGCAGGGTAAGAGAGCATGGTGGGACTTCATGGGGGTCTTTACTGGTAAGAAAAACTCTGACTCAGAACCTGGTAAGTTACGTCAAGCATGGAATCCATTCAAAAAGATTTGGAATGTTATTAAAGCTCCTTTTGAAGCAGTATATGATGCAGTTGTTAAACCTATTGTTGATTTTGCTGGTAATGTTATTAACAAAGTGGGAGAAATTGCTAGTAATGTCCTGAATAGTGAGTTGGGTCAGATATTATCAGTTGCTTTACCTATTATATTTCCACAATATGCATGGATTGAAAAGGTTATAACAGGAATGAGAGCATTTAGTGCTCTGTCTCAAGGTAATCCAATGGCTGCTGTTATGAGTCTTTGGAATACTGGTGCTAATATATTCCCTGAGACATTTGCTAAATGGGAGACTGGTATAGGTAATTTCTTCTCTAATAATTTTGGAAAACCGTTTGGTAAGCTTTGGTCTAAAGGTCAGGAAATGTATGAAGGATTTATGGATAGTAAGATTGGTAAGATATCTTCTGCTTTAATACAGGGTAACTATGGTGCTGCTTTAGGTGCAGCAGTTGATGGTACTAAGTTTGGGGATCAATTGTCTGCATTTGGATCATCAGTTGAGAATATGGGATTGGGTGGAATTCTTAATTCAATTCCTGGTGTTGGTTCTGCTATACAGAATATACCAGGAATTGCAAGTGTTCCAGGAATGGGTGCATTGATTACTGGTGATTTTTCACCATCTAGTTTTATAAGTGGAATGGCAGATAAAGCTGGTATGGGTGGAGTATACAGAGCAATGATGGGTATGGCTGAGAGTGGTGATTTAGGAACAGGTCTTAGAGAATTAGCACCAGAATTAGGTGTTGATAAGAGAGTTCTTGGTGTTGTTGATAATGCTAATGAAATCTTTAGAGATGGTAAGTTTGATTCTGAATATGCATTACAGACTGCTATTGAGATGGTTGCTATTCCTATTATTATGGAGAAGATTGAGGCAGTTCCAGTCCCAGTAGATACATCCTCTGGTGTTGGTGAGCAATTGTCCTCAATGAGTGGTGTCAAAGGTTTGTTAAATAGAATGGGAGGTGCTGGCTGGTAAATGGCAATACAAAAGACTAGAAAAATTAACATGTACAAGTTTGTCGATACTGGGAAAGAATCGTCAGGCGGACCTAAGCGTGGAAAAGATAAGGAACTTGTTCGGGTTGTTAATTTAAATACCAATTGCCTTAATAATATTGGTGGTGTACTTAATGGTATAGTCACCACTGTTCAGGAACTTAAAAATATTGAAGTTGATCTTTTAGAGAATAGAAGAAAGAGATTAAAGCAAATTGATACAGCACCAACACCATCAGGAACACCTAAAGCTACAAAATCATTTTTAAAGAAATTTAGTAACTTAAAAACTCCTGGATTCTTAGACAGTATAATGAAGTTTTTGAGTAGTATATTCAAATTAATGGTAGTAATGCCAATTTTGAAGTGGTTGTCTGATCCAAAAAATAAGAAGAAGATTAAAGCAACTCTTATAAAGCTGCATACGATTTTTAAAGCAATTGCTTCGTTTATTAGTAGTCAAGTTGTTGGAATGATTGATGACTTGTATGATCTTCTTAGAGATGATAGTGATCCTTGGACAAAAATAAAATCGTTTACTAAAATTTGGCTTAGGTTTGCTGGAGCATTCTTAGCAATTAGGTATCTTACTCAACCTTGGAAGATAATTAGCGATGTTAGAAAAGTTTTCATGCTTTTCGATAGAAGGGGTAAAACGGTTAAGAGACAATTATTAAGAAGGAAAGGTCGTCTTATGATGACTGGTGGTAGAGCTAGGAAATGGTTCCTTGGTGGATTTATTGGTGGTGCTGCTTTATGGGCTGCGATGGAATTTTTATTCCCTCAAAAAACTGCTGATGGTACTATTGAAGCTCAGATGGATAAGGAAGGTAAACTTCCTGGTGATAAAGGTTATGATGAATCAACTGCTGGTTTCTTTAAAAAAGATGGTGATGGTGATGCTGAGAAAGAATTGAATAGGGCTGCTGATAGATCTAAATCGATAAGGGATTATGGTGAGGATCTTACTAATGATGGTAATTATAGTAAGATTAATGTTGGTGAATATGAGGATGGAAATGGAATACCACTAAAAGATCAAGATCAATTACCAGATAAGCAGAAAGAAAAGGCTGATCAAATGAATAAGAAGAATTGGTGGCAAAAGCTTACCGATCTTCCTGGTAATATTACCAAGTCTATGGATGATAGTAAGGATAAGAATGATAATATCCTTGCTGATATGTTGGGTATAACTGCTGCTAAGAAGAAAGCTGACGATACTATGGCAGAGATGAGTCGTAAGATGCAGTCGGATCTTGAGGGTAAAGAAGGTGATAAGGTTGGTGCTATTACATCAATACTTAATGCTCTTGTTCCTGGACAGATGAATAAGGTGAGAGAAGTTACTAATAAAGGTGTAGATGCTCTTAATAGTGTCCAAAGTCAATTTGAAGATATGAAACCCAAGAAAAGTTTTTGGGATGATCTTAAGACTGGTTGGGGATTGTTTGGAGGTAAGAAAAATAGGATGCTTGGTGGTGATGTAAACCCAATGGGAAGTGGTATAATATCAGGACCGAATAGTGGATTTCCTGTATCTATGCATCCTGCACTACCACCATCATTTATAGGTCATGGAACTGAATATGTTGCGACAAAAGGAGATGGAAGTGGATTTGTAATTCCATTGGATAATTTTGCTACAAGAAGAGATCCTGGTATTGTTTCTAGATCAATACACAGAGCAAGACAATTAGGATTCAATCTTTCTGAACTTGGATTGAAGAAGTTTGAACGTGGTGGTGGATTTGGACCAGCACTATATCATCCTACAAATAATAAAATAAATTCATTTAGGGGTATTAGTGATAAATCTTTAACTACTCAGTTTGGATCTAAACTTGGTAAAGATTGGAAGAAGAAAGGAGTTAAGGGTAGTAGTGATGAGTTATTCCAAAAGTTAATTCTTGCTGAAGCTAAAGGAGAAGGAATGGCAGGAATGGCATTGGTGGCAAGAAGTGTATTGAATAGACAGAATATTATTGATGAGACAGGTAATCCAGGAACATTTATGTCTAAGAGTGGATCTCTTAAAGATATTATTAGTGCTCCTGGTCAATATAGTCCTATGACTGATGGTAGTATTGGTAGGAAATATAGTGGAGCTGAATTAGAAGTTGCTGCTAGAGCAATTGAAATTGCAAAGAGTCATAGTAGGTTGAAGGGTTTACTTGCAAATCAAATTGAGGATCCTCAGCAGATTGCAAAACTTATGTCTGCAACAGGATTCCGTAATTATTCAAGTGCATTCTATGATAAATCACAGGATGTTAATGAAGTTAAATTTGGAAATCATACTTTCAATACTGCTGGTAACAAGGAAATGAGGTTTGGTCTTCATGGTGATAGAAAACATAATACGTTAATGGATAAGTTGTTGAATCCAGATGGGTTAAATCAAAAAGATAAGAAAGAATTGGGAAGAGCAGGTTCTGCTTATACTAAGAAGACAGGACAGACAGGTGCTCAACTGTTTGGGGGTATTTTTGGTGGTGCAAAAGATATGATGGGTGGCGAAGGTGGAAAACCTGGCGGTATATTTAGTATGTTGACCAATGTATTTGGTGCTAGTAGTGATGGTAAAAAGCAAGGTAAAAAGGCAGGTGGAAGTAATGTTAATAAATCAAAGAGTAAAAAGAATGATGAGATGAAGATACAGAGGGCAACAGATGAAAGAAATAAAGCAAGAAAAGAGATTAATGCTAGAACTACAGGTATAGTTGCTGCTACAACTGCAGCAGTCGATCAATCCAATCGTCAAACTAGACAATATATTAGTGCAGCAAATCAGTCAATATCACAGATACTGACTAATTCTAAGGGTGTTGCTCCTGGACAAGCTAGCTCTGCACCAGGACCAGGTGGTGTTTTTGGTGCATTACTGAAAACTACTGCTGCCGTCCTAAATTCATTTAATAATCCTTTGAGATAAGTTATGCCAATAGCAAGACAGACCCCAGGTGAAGTAGAAATTGAATTTAGTATCTATCGTGGTGGTAAACGATTAGAGACTGATGATGGAAAGTATGATTTAACAGAATACTTAGCTGGATGGGAAGTATATGAAACTATTAGTTCTGCAACTATGGAGGCTAGATTTGTAATTGAAGATCAAGGTGGATTATTAGCAAGTCTTACAGGAACAGAGGAGTTTAGGTTATTAGTTAAAACTGGACGACAGGATAGAACTTATTACTTTAGGTCATATCAAATAGAATCTCGTGTAAGAACTGGACAATCTACTGACTTTTTTCAGGTCAATGCTTGTTCTAGTGAGTTTATTAAAAATGAAGTAAGTAATATATTTGGATCTAGTGAAAAGGTATTTGATAAAAAGGTTAGAGCAGAAGAGATTATTAAAAAATTACTTAAGGATAAAAAATATTTAAATTCTGGTAAATCTATGTTTTTAGAGGATACTCTTAACAAACATACATTTGTTGCTCCTAATTGGAGAGTTCTTGATGTAATTTATTGGATATGTCAAAGGAGTATACGTAAAAATCCTAAAGGTGGTACATTACAGAATGGATTTACATTTTTTGAGAATGCAATGGGTTATAATTTTAAATCTATTGATAAAATGATTGAGGATATTAATGACAATAATAATGGTGATGGTGATACAGATTTGAAGAAAGGTATTGGGAAAATGTATCAATATACTTATACTCCTAAGAATATGAGGGATGAAACTGGTGATGATTCGTATTTGATTGATACTATTGTTTTTCCTGATGAGAAGAGTTATTTAATGGGATTACGACATGGTACTTGGGCTGGTTATAGTGTTGGTTTTGATCCAGTTTCTATATTAAGATCACGTTGGGGTGTTAGTACTGATATGAAGAGTAAGGAATATAGGTATGGAGTTAAGAAATTATGGAGAAAGATGGCTCATATAGGTAAGAGTAATGCAGTTAATCCTATTTCTGGTATGGATCCAGAAATCAGAAACATTGTTGACTTTCCTAAGAGAGTTCGTTATACTATGCTTCCAAACCAAATTTTCGACCCTAAGTACAAAAACAATCCACAAAAGAATTATCAGGAATTAGTTGAATTGCAAGCATATCAATGGATGAGAATAGAAACACTCAAGAATCTTAGAATGCAAATCACTATACCTGGTAATTTAGATTTATATTGTGGTAGTGGTATAGATTTAAAGATACCTTCTACTAAATTGACAGGATCCAAACCTGAATTGGACAGCAAATATAGTGGTAAATGGGTAATTGCTGGAGTTCAACACTCTGGTACTGCTCAAAGTATCAAAATGAACACAGACCTGTTTTTGTGTAGAGATTCGATTAACAAAAGATAAATAGTATTGTTACCTATTAGTAACGGAGAAAAAAATTATGACAACTATCGAACAACACATTCAAAAAGATAGAGACATCCTTGACAATCCAACAACTAGTCCTGCAGCTCGTAGGCATGTTGCAGAAGAGTTACATGAGTTAGAAGTTTATCGTGAGCATCACATAGCAGAGATTAATGCTGGTGACCATCATGATCCTAATACCATTGAACTATTCTGTGAAATGCATCCTGATGAGCCAGAGTGCCTAGTGTATGACGATTAATGAGAGATTTTTTATCATGTTTACTTGGAACTTGGTCTAATAAGATACAAGCACAATCTAGTCCTTTACTTTACAAACAAGTATTTGTAAGGTGGGAAGATGACGGAGAATTTATACATTCCGTTCATTGGGGAAGGAAAGACGAACTTAATCCATATTTAAAAACTAATAAAAAACTAAAAGTACTATCCGATACTGAAGTTATACTTGAGCATTGGGGTGGTACTTATAGTGGCTTGACACGCAATGAAGATTGTGATATGCTTATGAAATATGATGGAACTTCATGGATGGGTAAATTTGATACCAGCATGGAAGAGCAAGGTGAAACAGTTACTGGTCATGCAGAACTTAGTCTGTATGGCCATAAACTTTTTATGAGGGATAGGTTTTTAGATTCTAAAGGTAGAATTATTTGGGGAGCAGATGAGATATACAGATATAATAGAGTATGATACAACAAGTATTCCCTCAAAATTTTTATGGGTTGATTACTCCACCTAATAAAAATGAAGTATTAGAACATATTCAAGATGTACATTTAACTGAAGATCAGAATTTTGGTTGGGGTAGTAAATGTATAGTTAAAAGAGAACGGATAGATGGTATAGAGTTATTTCATTTACTTAAACCATCTTTTGAAAAATTTATTTCTGAACTTGGAATAACCTGTGGTCTTCGTATACAAGACTCTTGGAGAAATACATATGTTAAGGGATATTTTCAAGAGATACATGATCATCTTCCTGCAGATTTATCTGCAGTTCTTTTTACTAATGATCATGAAGAAGGATCTGGTGAATTTTATTTCTATAATAGGAATAGTTCAGAATTAACTCCTAATTGGTATCTCAATATACTAAGAGATCCTTCTTACCATCATGTGAAATATAAAAAGGGTGATATAATATTTTTCCCTTCTCATATGTTGCATGGAGTAACACCTTATATGTCAGATACTAAGAGAATTACCTTTGCTCTTAACTTTGAAATTGTATTTGATTTTGATATGAATCATAGATCACCTCAATACCAATAAATATATAAAAACCCTGTAAGTTATGGCTGGACAAGAAGCTACCTCAATTGATGGAATTATCAATGAACCGAGTGTAAATTTCGTTGGTAAAGACGGTTTTTTCTGGTGGGTAGGAGAAGTAGAAGATAATGAAGATCCAATGGAATTGGGTAGAGTTAAGGTTAGAGTTCTTGGTTATTATACAAATATTCGTGGTGGTACTACAGCAGATTTAAAAACAGATCATTTACCTTGGGCTACTGTATTACAACATACATCTCAACCAGGCAATGATGGACAAGGTGAATCTTCAGGACAATTACAACCTGGCGCAATTGTTATGGGATTCTTTATGGATGGTGAGAATGCCCAAATGCCATTAGTGATGGGAGTTCTTAGATTAAATAAATCAACAGGTACTAGGTCTAAAAAAGAATTTGCTTTCACAGGAGAACCAATGAAAGCAACCAATACTGGAACTATTAATCCTGCATCAAAAAGACCAGGAGATCCTAATGGTATTGGAGTTGATAATTTTAGGAGACCAGGAACACAGAATAATAGTGTTTCTACTGTTGCTGCATCAAAAACTACTGAAGCTGGTGGAACAGGATCACCTAGTAATATAGGTACAACTCCTGGTATTAATGGTAGTAGTGGTAATCCTATGAAACCAACAATGCCTAGTAAACCTATTCCTGCAGGACAAGGAGTTGGTGGTCCTTGGAAGAGTGTTGATTATCAATTATCATATCTTGTAGAAGATATTGCTGACACTGCTGCATTGTTAGTTAAGACTGAAAACGATGGTGAGTTCTTCAATGTTATTACAGGTAAAGTTGTAAATGCAAAGGAACTTACATCTAAACTCCAGAATTTTTTAGGTGCGGTATTTACTCAAGCAATTAGTGCTATGAGAGCATCAACAGCAAACCTTGTTGAAGGATTGGATACTGAAAGTTTGCAAGAGAAATCTACTGGTGTTCCTTACACTATTCTCACAGAAGTTCAGGAGAAAATTACTGAATTATTATCTGCATTGTGTATTGTTGATAACCAATTAACTAGCTTTGTATCAAGTCCATTAAGTTCTTTAACAGGTAAATTGGATTCATTTTTAAATGGTGCTATAGATAAGGTTACATTTGTACAGCAAGGTATTGAAGAGGTTACTGATAAAATTTTCTGTAATATTCAAGGAGTATTGGATTCATTATTACAGGTTATTGGTCAAGTTACATCTGCTTTAGATTCTCTTGAAGATGCTAAAGAAATGATGGATGCTTGGAAGAGTGGAGAAAAGATTTTTTCTGATGCTACAAACTTATTTGAGATGGAAGAAATATCTTTATCTGGTTTGTTTTCATTCTTTATGAACTTGATGGGTGGTGGTAACTGTGAGAGAAAACCTAAAGGTGGTGAAGATGATGTTGGTTGGTTCCCTTTACTTGGTGTAACACATTGTACTCCAGAAGAATTTGAAGATATTAATAAGTTTAAAGGTGATAGTAGAGGTAAGTGTGGAGAGAAAGGTGGAGGAGGAGGTGTATTTGACTCTATATTTGAAGAGGCAGATCAATATTTAACAACTGCTAAGACTTGGGTTAATGGTGCTTATGATTTATACATTGGAACTCCTGGTCGTCAATCTACTCAACAGAAGAGAGAGAACGGAACTACTTGGACATCTGTTAACATAAACAATGCTCAACACCAAGAGTGGATGGCTAAAAGACAAATTAAGGAAGAAAATCCAGATTTGACTGAGGAAGAAGTTGATAAGTTATCAAAGGCTGCTGCTAAGAAAGCAAGTGGTAAAAATTCTGGTGAGACAAGTAACTTACAGGCAGATCATGTCAATTATGCTGGTACTCTTACACAAGAAGTTAATGGTGATGAATGTAAGATTGTTAAAGAAGATAAGTGTGAAACTGTTGAGGGTGACTATAGATTAAAGGTGACTGGTGATTGTCATATAGAAGTTGGTGGAGGATTCTTCTTTAATGCTCAAGGAGCTCCTAAACAAGTAGATAAGAGAGGTAATAAGCTTAGTGATGAAGTTCAAAAGCATGTTATAACATTTGGTAGTGATGTTGATTGGGCGTTTAATGGATCTAAATATGAGATTCAAGCATCAGAAATTAAGTTAGCAGGTCAAAAGGTATCTATTACTGGTAAAGAGTGGGATAATGGGTGTAAGGTTCAAAAAAATTCTGCTGTAGAAATGGCGTTAACTGCTGATAATAGTATTAATGTTATAACAACTCATTTATATCGTCAGATTAATGAACCAGAAAAGGAAAAGGGTGCTATAGAAAAGGCTGGAATTACTACTGCATGTGCAGGATCCTATGAAATGACTATGATAACACCGAAAAAAGCAGAGAACGATACTCCACCAAGATATATTATTGACAATAAAGAAGGACCATGTACAATGGAGTTTGGTGATAGTGGAATGACTATCAATATTGCTGATGAAGGTGCGTATTTGTTAGAAGTTGAAGGTGGTCCTATGACTATGGAGTGTGAAAAGAATGCTACAATTACTGCTGGTAAGGATATGACTATAGAAGCCGAAGAAACCATGAAGTTAATTGCAAAAGAGATCCATTTGAACTAATCTATGCTATAATATTATTATGGATGAACTACGACAGCAACAACTAATAGAACTCAAGGAAATTCTTGAGGATACTGTTCAGTATTTTTGTGATGAGAATATGGTCTCTGGTGAGACTGCATGGAACATGGTTGGTGCTTTATCTGATGCAAAATTAAACGTGGAATTTACTAATGACTGACATTCAAGATGTAACAGAAGAAGAGGCGGTTAGTAACCTGCCTTTTCTTTTAAGTATGACACAGAGAAATAGAACTGTTTGGCGTATACGTAGAGAAGATGGTAGTTGCTGCTTACTATCTCCTGTAATACAGTCTGGTCCTCCTGTAGATCAAGAGGTTATTGATCAGGTTGAAGAATTTAAAAAAGAACTTCTTGACACTACTGGCTAAATAACGTATACTGGTTGAGCAGTGGGGCAGACCGATGAGACTCAAAAGCCATGAAACTCCTAGAAAGCAAGGACGGAATATCAAATCTCGTGCTGCTTCTGCCCGATTGCGTCAACTTAAAAAAAGAACTAAAACACTATTGAAGAGATTACATAATGTTTCATCTGTTTCCTAGTCTAATACATGAGATACCATTGTATGAGTATGGAGAGAATAGGGATAAGGTAATAGATTATGTTTATAGTGAAAGAAAAAATGATCCAGTTGGAGAAAGATATAGAACTAATAGAGGTGGTTGGCAGTCAAACGATGGGTATTACTTAGAATCTAATCCAGTAAGAGATTTAGTTTTAAATAGTTTAGGAAATTATTTTAATACCAATTCTATTATAAAACCAGGAGTTAACATATATTTGTCTGCATGTTGGATTAATATTAATAAGAAAGGTGATTTTAATGTTCAGCATGATCATCCTGGGTGTCATATGTCAGGTGTGATGTATTTAAAAATACCAGAAAATAAAAAAGATACTAAAGTTTCTGGTGTCAATTCTATAGATGGATATGCTGATGCTATAGGAGATCCTGTTGGTGGAGAAATTGCTTTTGCCAATCACAATTCTTTTGGTTCATGGAAAGAATTATTTTACTATACTGATGAATTTAAAGAGAAAAATTCTCAATTTGGTGCATATTATATTGAACCAAAAGAAGGGGTAATGTTATTTTTTCCTGCAAATCTTAGACATCATGTAGAACCTAGTAAGTCAGATGAGGATAGGATTTCTGTATCATTTAATGCAGATTTAGTACCTGATCCTGATGCGTCTGCATCTCATCACCAATACACTAAATAGTAAAAATACCTAGAATACAATGAAATATGACTACGGACAGACAAGCGGCTAAAAAATTATTAAAGCTTGCCAAAGAACACCCAGACTGGTATACTAAGAAAGATGTGTTCTACGCAAAACAAGTTAAGAAATTAACCAAAAAGAAAAAACTAACTGACTAATTATTATGGCATTATCGGCACAAGTAGAAACTGCTTTAAATGAAGCACAAGATAAACTGAGAGAAGCACTAGCTTTTGCAGCAAGAAGTGAGAAACCTTATATTAGCAAGCATATCTCTGATATGATGATGAAAATTGATTGTTTAAATGAAGTTTCTACTTTAATCGATATGGTGGAATCCAATATTGATGAGTAATGGCATGGATACAAAGAAATTGGAGCAAGCGTGAGGTTATGGATTTTCATCAACCAGTAAAACGACCTACTAAAAGTTCTGCATTATATCATCTCTTTCCAACACCAATGTATGCTGCAATGGTGGATAATTTTGATGAGATACAGTCAGAGTGTGGTAGGGCAATAGAAAATTCCAATTTTGATTATAATCCCAATTTTGGTATGACACATAAACTGTCAGCACCAAATTTTAAGACTAATATATTAGTTGATAATAAGATGACCGCATTTATGGATATGATTTCATTCCATGTGGAACAGTTTTTACAAGCAATAGAATTCAGAGAAAGTGGTTATTATGATCCAAATGATCCATTAACTTATAAAATAGTTAGTTCATGGATGACTAAGTTTGATTATCGAGATTATGCACATATCCATAATCATGGACATTGTGATATATCTGGTGTATACTATTACAAAGTAGGTGATGCTGGTACTGGTGATTTGTTTTTTCAAGCACCATGTCCTTCTATGGTTACTTCTTTTACTTATAATCATTATGCATATAAGCAATGTCAGATACCTCAAGAGGGTAAGTTGCTTTTATTTCCAGCATTTTTAGATCATGGTGTATCTACTAATGAAAGTCATAATGATAGAATGAGCTTGTCCTTTAACATACTCTTTGATAACCGATGATAGATAACGAATCAGATTTAATAGCAGAATTATTGACACTTACTGCTGAACTTAACGGTACAATGAATAGATCTACTACATATTCTAGCAGTGGAAGATCTTCCAAAAAAATTGTAATAGAGTACGACATTAAGGAGAAAAGAGATGAAAATTAAATTAGGATCAGCAGTTACTAAGATTAAGGACTGGGATAAGGCAATGGCAAAGAAAATTCAGGATAAGTTTAACTTAACTGATTACCAAATGTTATGTCTTGCTTTCGTTAAAGGTTTTGTTATTGGGGCTGTTCTTCTATGAGAGAAGAACTATTAGCATTATTGAAGAAGGATGCTTACCGTAAAGGTGAGTTTACACTATCTTCTGGTGCATTTAGTACTCATTATGTTAACTGTAAGCCAGTTACACTTAATGGTAAAGGATTGTTTTATGCTAGTTGTCTCTTACTTGAATGTATAGAGGAGGACACATATGCAGTTGCAGGTCTTACTCTGGGTGCTGACCCATTAGTAAGTGGAGTAGTGACAGTATCAGCAGCAGATGAAGTTGATCTTGATGGTTTAATTATTAGAAAAGAACCTAAAGGTCATGGAACACAATCACAAATAGAAGGACCAGTATTACCTAAAGGTGCTAAAGTAACAGTACTAGAGGATGTTACAACTACTGGACAATCTGCATTGAAAGCAGTTTATGTCTTGCGTGATGCAGGATATGTTGTTGATCGTGTTGTTACTATAGTTGATAGGAAAGATTATGATTGTCGTGCTATTATGGAACAAGAAGGATTAGACTTCATTAGTCTATTTACTATTGACGACCTTGCTAAATAGAACTGTAGCAAAACGTATGATTATTCGTGGCAACTAAGAAGATATCTCAGTTAGAAACAATATCAGACTCCAATCTTTCGGGAGAGGCAATTCTTCCTGTTGTGGTATCTGACCCATTGATTCCTAACAGGAAAGCAAAAGTAAATCAATTGATGAAAGGTGTGAGTCAGGGGTCTAAAGCTTCTCCTGGTCTATGCTTTGATTTGGATAGAGACACTGGATTGTATCAAGATGCATATAATCAAATAGGTGTTGCTTTTGGTGATGGTGGATTATATGCCACTCGTCTTGATAATGGTAATGATAGTACATCATTGTATATTACTGCTGTTGATGATGTTGTTAATAATACTGATATAGTTTTTGCTCCAAAAGGTACTGGATCTGTTAAGATAACAGGTCAGTTTTTGATTGAGGACTCTTCATTTGTACTAGAGGATTCTCAAGGTCCAAAGGTTAGATTTGAAGTAGGTAATGTTGGTACTGGTACTGCTACCAGATTAATGACATTCCCTCAAATTACTGTTGGTAATGGTACAACATTACTTGGTGATAATACTACTCAAACGTTAACAAATAAAACTATCCTTATTGATGAGGATAACTTTGTTCTTGTTGATGGTACTGAAGAAGCAATCTTCCAGATTAACTGGCCAACAACGTCAGGAACTAGAAGATCTTATTTCTTACCTGATGCTGGTGCTGTAACAACTGGTAATGAACCTACTGCTACTTCATCAACTTTACTTGATACTAAAGCAGAGCAAACTGTTCTTAATAAAACTTTAGTTACTCCTAAATTTGCTGCTAATGCTGATGATACAACAAACTGGGTTCAGTGGAATACTTCAGCATTAAGTGCAAATAGAACTCTTACTGTTCCAGATCAAAGTTTAACTTTAGTTGGTACAGAATCAACTCAAATTCTTACTAACAAGACTGTTGGTGGTTTGATTGTTGCAGATACTACAGATCCTACTAAGAGATTCTTATTTGATATATCAAATAGTAATGCTTTAACTATTGAGACTATTCAGTTTCCCCCAACTGGGATACTAAATAATGATGGTGCTAATAGTACCATAGTAACTGAGTTAGCAACTCAAGATCTAAGGAATAAAACCATTTATGGTGGTAAATTTAGACAAGTTGGTTCATCTGGTGAAGTTACTGTTAGTGTAGATAACATCACTGCTAATAGGGTAATTAGATTCCCTGATGCTGATGCTACTCTACTATCTACTGAAAACGTCACTGTTGATGATGTTACCTTTGGTGCTGGTCTCGCTGCAGCAAACCTAACTTCACGAACAAGACTACAACAATTTTTCTACGCAGGATTTTAATTAATAGCTATGGCAGATCAAGGAATTTTAGCACAATCTAAACCAGGTGCGAATACAAATACTGTTTTATATTCATCTCCAGTTGATAAATCTGCAAGCACAGTGTTGACTGTAGCGAATGATGGAACTGGGTCTGCATATAAGGTTGGTATAAAAGGTTGGGATCAAAAATTACAATTAGCAGCATCAACTTACAAGTTGCATAAAGGTGATACTATCACTGGTTATCAAGTAACTGTTAACAATGCAATGTCATCAACAACAGGTTTGACTGGTGGTACTGTTATTACAAGTGATGATTCTGAAAAGAGTATGATTTTTGAGTCATTTAATGTACCCGATATAACTACTTGGTATATTAAGGTTGCATCAATAAGACAAGTAACATTAGAATCTGTTACTGGTACTTTTGCTGTAGGTTCTACGGCAACTAAAGGAAGTGGTGGTGATACTACAACTGCAACAGTTTTTGGTGTTGTTGGAACTATCATTTATATTGGACCATCAACTATAAATGGATCTGGTTCAGAATTTGCAGATGGTGATAGTGTAACTGCTGGTGGTGCTTCTGGTACTATTTCAACTGGTGGTATTGGTGCTGCAAGTAATGATTTTATACTTTCAACTACAACTGCTGGTGGTACATATAGTTTATTCTTTGGAGATCCTTTAGAAGCATTTACTGATCGTACATATAGATTTGATGTTTCTGATGCGACTATGAGTGGTAGGGATTTTAAGATATCTACAACTGCTAATGGAGAGTGGGGACCAGATGGTATTGCTGGTAACGGTGATGATGGTACTGAGTATACTACTGGTAAAACTACCAATGGTACTGCTGGATCAGGTGGTGCTTATGTACAATATGATTGGACTGCTGGATCTAACTTAACTGTTATGTATTTCTATGATGGAGGTACAGGTACTGCTGCCAATAATGTTTATGGTGGTGCTGATAGATCAATTACTATGTCTAGTAATTTTACATATTTGACTTTTAATGCATATAATATTTCAGGAACTTGGGTTAATAGTACTGATTCATTTACTCAATCAGGAAGTACATTTACTGTAACTGCTCAGAGTGCTGGTCCTTATGGATATGTTAAAGAATATGATGGAACAACTTTGTATGTAACAAAGGGACCAGGATCACAAGATTTTGCTGCTAGTGATACATTTAAGGATTTACCTTTAAATGAACAAAGTACAAGAACTACTTGTACAGTTAGTTCTGAATTGACTGCTGTCACAGCTCTTGAAGATCAGCAATATATTGTTAAT